>MDTD01110167.1_pt1 | contig 22217 bp, 20 predicted proteins | sample 811221 | NCBI WGS metagenome assembly MDTD01 (sample SAMN05326646, study PRJNA326480) | marine metagenome | isolation source: seawater | place: Pacific Ocean: South West | collected 2011 | reverse complement strand
ATGTATAATTCAAAAAAACAACGCGTCGTTAAATGGAAGGAGCTTATCGCTTTAACTTTGGGGGCAATGATAGGTTGCAGTAGACGATTGTGATTAGGTCTAATAAATGTATTAATGCATAAGGTATCTGGACAATGAGATTGTTATGACGGATTTAACGATTGGAGATGTTTACGCTGTCGGAGTGCCAATTGTTTTGGTGATTATCCTTACAGAAGTTCTCATTACCAATTGGCAAAGCCAGTCACATTACAAACGAGAAGATACGCTATGCACTGCTGGCTTGTTTGTTGGGAACATAGCTATAGGATTGTCTATCAAAGGAGTCACTTTAGCTTTGCATTTTTATTTGTATCAATTCAGGGGCATCAATTTAGACGCAATTATGCCGGTTTGGGCTATTTGGTTGTTAACATTCGTGCTGATTGATTTAGTATTCTACTTTTATCACCGAATGTCACATCGTGTCAGGTTCCTTTGGGCTATCCACATGAGCCATCATTCAAGTGAAGAGATGAATTTCTTCGTCTCCTTCCGGCAGGCGTGGTTTGGACCAGTTTCAAAAATTCCATTTTTTATGTGTCTACCTTTGCTTGGCTTCGACCCAACTATAATTGCTGTTGCCGGTGTCATGAGCACTCTTTGGGGTATAGTGGGCCATACCCAGATTATCGGTAAACTGGGGCTATTAGAATTGATATTTAATACGCCCTCGCACCATCGGGTGCATCATGGATCTAATGACCAATATATAGATAAAAACTATGGCAACTTGCTGATCATCTGGGATCGTGTTTTTGGTACTTTTGAGCCGGAGAAAGAGCCGGTGAAGTATGGTTTGGTTAATAATGTGCAGACGTTTGATCCCGTAAAAATCACCTTCATGGGATGGGAATCCATGCTTGACGATATTAAGAACTGCAGCGGGCTTGGAGAAGTCTTGGGTAAGGTATTTGGACCTCCAAATACACGTTCCCGAGGTGAGGGTTTTTAGCTAGTGCAGGGGACTCCTTTTCAGAAAAAAGTGTGGAACGAGTTGAAAAAAATTCCTGTTGGAGCCACTAGGTCGTATACAGAAATTGCTATTGCAATAGGACACCCTAATTCAGCAAGGGCAGTTGCAAACGCATGTGGTAAAAACCCTTGCCCAATTAAGATACCTTGTCATAGAGTTATTAGATCTGATGGTTCCTTGGGTGGTTATAGTGGAGAGGGAGGTATAAATGCCAAAGAGAAGTTGCTGCAGCTTGAGAACGTTGGCAATCTTGAAAAGATTTAGTTTATATCGGCGTTTCTTCTTTAACAATGGATTCGATGAATTAAGGAGGTAGGTTAGTGCAAATTTCGAGAAAAGATCTAGTGGCCGCTATGCTATCACTTGTTCTCCTAATTAACCCTCTGCTTGGGCTAGCTGAAACCAAGGAGATGGACAGAACAGTCGGGGGTTTGTGGGAAACCGACCACTGTTTAGAAGTAAGTGAGCATGCAGGGCTAATGTTATATTTGTCAGGGGAATTGTTAAAAAAGGCAGACGCAGAAAGGAAGATTGGTAATACAGAGGCTTCTGATGAGCTAAACAAAGGAGCGATATTTTTTTCGCAACTTTCGGCAAATTCAGCTAAAACTTTTGAAGTCTTTTGCAAGAGATAGAGTAACTCGTTGAAGGTTTTTTTATGCGAATAATAGTTTTGGGTCTGGCACTAGCCTTTTTGGTATCGATGGTCGCCTGCACATCCACTCGGTATTCAAATTCCGATGGCATGACTAACGATAAATCTCTGGGCGATCTTTTGAGATGGGGTTTCGGTAGGGAAAAGCCAAAGCCCGTGCAGATAAATTTGTCAACTAACTATAAAAGTTACAACTTGGCTTCTCCTGAGCCATACCTGATATGGATAGGGCATGCCACATTTTTACTTAATACCGGCGACACCAGGGTCCTTTTTGACCCTGTTTTCTCCGATCGGGCATCACCCTTCAGCATGGTTGGTCCCAAACGAATAATTCCTCCGGCCATTGACATTTCTGAGCTGCCGAATGTGCATTTAGTCCTGATTAGTCATAATCACTATGATCATCTCGATCAGCGATCTTTGATTGAGTTAAAGAAAAATAATCCTGAGGCTAAGTTCTTGGTGCCTCAGGGCGATAAAGCACTTTTGACCGGTATGGGAATTGAAAATGTTTTTGAGTTCAATTGGTGGGAAAGCATAGCGGTAAGAAGTTTGGAATTAACATTTACTCCGGCCCAGCACTGGTCCTCTAGAGGCCTATTTGATAGAAATCACAGTTTGTGGGGGAGTTGGTTTGTGCGAGATGCGAATCATTCATTTTTTCATGCTGGCGATACCGGTTACTCTGGAGACTTCGTTGAGATTAGAGAAAGGCTGGGTGATGTGGATTATGCAATGATTCCCATAGGTGCTTATGACCCTCGGTGGTTTATGAGTTACCAACATGTCAATCCAGAAGAGGCTGTCACCATTGCCAAAGATATAGGCGCTGACGTTTCTTTCGGCATGCACTGGGGCACATTTATTCTCACCGACGAGCCAGTAATGGAACCGAAACAACGGTTGGAAAGGGCGGCATATGCGGAAGGTGTAGACTTTCGGGTGCCAGTCCCAGGGGAAGTTAACAAAATCAATTAGTTCTTGTTGCGCCACTCCTGAACACGGCGCCCTGTTTCACTCAGAGGCTTAGATCATAAATTGATAGTTTCAATAAAATACCTGTTAATTAAGGTCCCAGTCGATAGGGTCATAGCCATGGTCTTTTAGGTAGTTGTTTGTTCTAGAAAAAGGTTTAGATCCAAGGAACCCGCCGTGTGCCGAGAATGGAGAAGGGTGAGAGCTTTTGATCACGAGGTTTTCGGTTGTATCTATAAAATGACATTTGTCCTGAGCTTTTTGTCCCCATAAGATAAAGACAGTATTTTTCCTGAGCGAGGTGATGGTCTTAAGAACTTCATCGGTGAAAATTTCCCAACCTTTTTTTGTATGTGATCCTGGACTTCCTTTTTCTACAGTGAGAATTGAATTTAGCAACAGAACGCCTTGATGAGCCCATTTTTCGAGGTTCCCATGACCTGGTCGTTTCAGACCAAGATCAGACTCTAATTCCTTAAAAATATTGTTCAAAGAAGGTGGTGGCTTTATTCCTTGTTCGACCGAAAAACTTAAGCCATGGGCCTGACCTATCCCGTGATAGGGATCTTGTCCTAAAATAACAACTTTGAGCTCTTCAAATTTGGTTAACTGGAAGGCATTAAATATTTTGTTCCCGGGAGGATAAATAATTTTTTTACTCAGCTTCTGCGCTCTAAGAAACTGACTCAGGGATTGCATGTAATCTTTTTCAAACTCGCTGATCAGAAGGGCCTTCCAACTCTCCTCCAAATAAATATTTCTCATAGCGACTTTTTAAAATTTTCTTTTTCTTTGAGGCATAACATGGCTGGGCTTGTATTAGGCGATTAAAAATTACAATCATTTTGGCATGGATCTTTTAAGCTTTAAAGATCTCTCAAATCAGGCGACATTGATTTTTTATTTTTTGAACTAGGGACTTCTTAGCCACGAGCTTGGATAGCGCTCAGTTATCCCATTCAAAGCGGCTTGGGATCTGGGATATTGTCCTTTATCGTCCGACTCCGCGATCCATATACGCCATATGGCGGTGAAAATGGGCGGTCACTATAAAAATGGCTTAGAATTAGATAATGAATAAACATCAATAGTTTCAATACTGCAATAGTGACCCCGATCTTTGTCAAGGAGTAGTTTGAGTCGTGCTGGATATGAAAAATATTACTCCAAAATTTGGGGTCGAGTACGAAGGTGAAAAACAGCTTCTGGAATTCTCGGCCACCGAACTGGAGCAGTTGCAGAAAATCGCGGCGGAGAGATGCATAGTAGTGGCACGAGATCAAAAAATGAACCTCGATCAGCAGGCTGACTTTGCTCACAGACTTGGCGAGCCATATACACGACCAAATAATCCGCAGGGCGTTCCCAAGGAATTGATTCGTGTTCAGGCTGACGAGAATTCAAAGTTCGCTGCGGGTCAACTGTGGCACTCAGATGTATCTAGCGAAGCTGAGCCACCTGGACTATCGATGCTTCGGATTGAGGAAGCGCCCGGGTCGGGCGGTGATACGGTCTTCGCTGATATGTATCAAGCCTTTGATACTCTCTCCGAGGAAATGCAGCACTTTTTGGAGCCCTTGAATGCATTGCATGTGCCTAGAGCACACTACCTTTTCACGAGCGGCCTCAAGAGACTAGATGATTTGGAATCCTCCTTGCACCCCGTAGTGAGGTTACATGCGATAACAAAGCGGAAAGCATTATTTGTAAATGCCGCCTTTGTCGAAAAAATACAAGACCTAACGGCAAGAGAGAGCCGTTCTATCTTGGCGATGCTTTATGACCATGTGGCATATTCGGTAAATATTCAGTGTCGGGTGCGTTGGCACCCCAGGACCGTCGTCTTCTGGGATAACCGATGCGTTCAGCACTTCGCATCTTTCGATTATTTCCCTGCCCTTCGAAGGGGTTACAGGGTCATGATTCGAGGTGAAAGCCACAAGGAGTAGCCTAACTCTTGTCGCGAAGAAGGTCGCGCGCAATGATTGTTTGCTGCACTTGGCTTGTTCCTTCATAAAGACGAAATAATCGCACATCCCGATAAAATCGTGCGATCGGATAGTCTTCCATATAACCCAATCCACCATGAATTTGCAGAGCACGGTCGGCGACCTTTCCAACCATCTCTGTCGCGAAGAGCTTGCTGCAAGACGCAAGCATGTTGACCTGCTCACCATTATCGCGCCGGCGTGCAGCATCCATTACCATGCATTCGGCGGCGTAACACTCTGCTTGACTGTCTGCAAGCATGCCTTGGAGGAGCTGAAATTCGGCGATCGGCTTTCCAAATTGTTTACGTTCAAGGGCATAGCGGATGGACATGTCAATGAGACGTTTCGCACAGCCGACAGAGAGTGCTGCAATATGTATTCTGCCGCGATCAAGCGTTTTCATTGCTGTTTGGAAGCCATTGTTTATCTGGTCAGGACCCCCGATTATATTGCTTCTAGGCACGCGACACTGATCGAATTTAATGTCACAGACATGGGCACCTTGCTGACCCATTTTCTTATAGTTATTGCTCAAGCTGATTCCGGATCGATCAGCTTCCACTAGAAAGGCACTGACTCCCCTAGACCTGAGTTCGTTTGGATCTGTGCGGGCAAACACGGTAAATAAGTGAGCGCTCTTGGCGTTTGTAATCCATTGTTTTGTGCCGGTAAGGAGAAAATCATCTCCGTCTTCCACTGCTTTTGTCTGCAGAGAGGCCGCATCGGAACCGGCGTTTGGTTCTGTTAGTGCAAATGAACCGATAATCTCGCCAGAGGCGAGCTTTGGTAGAAAATGGCGTCGTTGTTCCTCGGTGCCATCCATGAGAAGTCCTTGGCTACCGATACCCATATTGGTGCCTACAACGGATCGGAATGCGGGTGATGTCCTGCCCAGCTCCATGACGATATGACATTCCTCTTCAGTGTTCAGCCCCAGACCGCCATAAGATTCTGGTATGGTCAGCCCAAACAAACCCAGATCCCGCATCTCCGAGACTATCTCATCCGGTATCCGGTCCTCTTCAGACACCTGCGCTTCCAGCGGAATCAGTCGCTCATCCACATAACGGCGAACGGTGCTGATAAGTTGATCTAGGATGTCTGACTCTGTTGCCATCTTTTCACTTGGTGGGGGAAGTTTAAAAGGTATTTACTGGTTCTGTATGTCACGCAAACTGCCTCCATCTTCTACTAACCGTTCCAGCAGGGGTGATGGCTTCCACCATCGATCACCAAACTTCTCTGCTGAATTGCGGATGCCATCCAGCATCTTGTCTAGGCCAACTGAATGCTCTGCCCAGTACATTGGACCTCCTCGCCAGGCGGGAAAGCCATAACCATTGATATAGACAATATCGATATCGGAGGCACGATAGGCCATTCCCTCTTCAAGCAGGTCGAAACCCGTATTACAGAGGGAGTAGAAACAACGCTCAATTATTTCGTCATCGGAAATTTTTCGCTGAGTGATCCCAAATTTTTCAGCCGCTTCGGCTATTATTTTTTTCGTTACCGGTGATGGGATTGGTGTGCGGTTTCCTGGTTCGTAGTCATAGGTGCCGGCGCCTGTTTTCTGTCCAAGCCGCCCCATTTCTACCAATTGGTCTGCAACATATGTTGCACGAATGTCATAATGACTCTCATCCATACCCTGTCGCAAACGATACCCTATGTCTATTCCGGCCAAGTCGGCCATTGCAATCACGCCCATTGGCATTCCGAAGTCATACAATACGCGGTCAACTTGCTCAGACGTTGCTCCTTCAAGGACCAAAAGATTAGCTTCACGACCATAACCAGACAACATCCGGTTGCCAATGAAGCCGTAGCAGCAACCTGCAACGGTGCCAACCTTCCCAATGGTCTTTGCTAACTTTAATACAGTGGCCAAGACCTCTGGCGAAGTCTTTTCAGCACGAACTATTTCTAGTAGCCGCATTATGTTGGCGGGCGAGAAAAAGTGCATTCCAAGAACGCGTTCCGGGTTTTCCACCACAGTCGCTATTTCATCGATGTCAAGGTAGGAGGTATTGCTAGCGAGGATCGTATCGGGTCTGACGACCCCATTGAGTGTTGAGAACACCTCTTTTTTGACCTCCATATTCTCAAAAACTGCCTCTATGACCAGGTCAGTGCCGACGAGGTCATCATAACTTGTGGTGCCAGTGATCAGATTCATGCGCTCTGTAACTTGCGCTTCAGTGAAACGACCTTTTTTTGCGCTGGATTCATAATTTTTTTGAATGACGCCAAGACCTTTTTTGAGCGCTTCTTTGTCAAGTTCAAGAATAGTGACCGGGATGCCGGAGTTAATAAAACTCATTCCGATTCCTCCGCCCATCGTTCCGGCACCTATTATCCCCACCGACTCGACTGATTTTAACTCGATATCACGTGACAGACCGGGAACCTTGTTAGCAAGGCGCTCCGCAAAGAAAACGTGCTGGAGTGCTTTGGCCTGGGGATCTCCCATCGCTTCGAGTATCAACTTGCGCTCTTGCTTAATACCCTCAGCGAATGGCAGATCCACTGCTGCTTCCACCAGCCTGACGCATCTTTCAGGAGCATTCATGCCACGGGTCTTTCGTGCGATGGACTTGCGGAATGTGTCGAAATATTCTTTGCCGTATGGCACTGGATCGATTGCCATCTCATGGGTTCGTCGAAGAGGGGCATCCTCACTCAACAGTTCGTTGGCATACGCTACAGCGGCTGCCACGATGTCGTTTGTTTCAGCAATGCGATCAATCGCGCCTGCGGAGAGAGCTTCTTTCGATGATGCTGGGTTGCCTGAAACCATTAGTTTGAGGGCGAAGTCGACGCCGGCTAGCCTCGGAAGTCGCTGCGTGCCTTGAGCACCCGGGAAGATCCCAAGCTTAACCTCTGGGAGACCTATCTTGCCTGATGCGTCTGAGATTCGGTAGTTACAGCCTAAAGCTACTTCAAACCCTCCGCCATAGGTTGTCCCAAATAGCGCGGCGACAATCAGTTTGGGGCTAGCGCTTAGCGCATCGATCACCTCGGTTAAGCCGGGTGGTTTGGGACCGCTGGCGAATTCAGAAATATCGGCTCCCGCCATAAAAGTTCGTCCCCGACATGCCAAGACCATCCCGTGAATTTCATCATCAGCGCTAGCCGAAGCAAGGGCTGTCATGAGCCCCTCCCGCACGGCTTGCGAAATAGCATTCACTGGCGGATTGTCAATCCAGATAACGCCAATGTTTCCACGTTTTTCTATCTCACCCTGCATACAAAATCTCCAAATGTATCGTTTTGGGCTTGGTATACTTCAATCAAGCCATGATGATTCAAAAGTTTGACTCGTTTAATTTTTCTGGCCTCACTCGCTCAATTGTTGCAGCCAGTAATGCCTCCGTCCACGGTAACCGTGGTCCCCACAAGATAATCACCTGCGCGCGAGCACATGTAAACAGCCGTGCCTGCCATGTGAACTGGCTCTCCAATGCGCTTAGCTGGGATGAGCTCCGATACTGCCTCGGGCTGGTCTCTAGCGTGAATATTCATATCGGTGGCAAAGGCACCCGGTGCAATGGTATTCACAAGGATATGATCGTCTACTAGTGTCTTGGCCATCCTTCGGGTCAGCTGAATGAGCCCTCCTTTACTGGCCGCATATGAGTAGGTCTCAAGACGAGGAGGTCTCAGACCATCCACCGATGCAATGTTGATAACTTTGGCCGGTTGATCGGCACTAGCTTGTTCGCGCAGGAACGGCACCAGTTTTTGTGTGAGAAAAAAAACCGACTTTAAATTAATGTTCATGACCTTGTCCCAACCGCTTTCAGGAAAGTCGTCAAAGGGTGTCATCCAGGCAGCTCCGGCATTATTGATAAGGATATCAAGATGATTTTCCTGCCTAGAGAAGTCAGAGACAAACGCGCTCATTCCCTCTTCATTTGCTAGATCATGGGGAAGTGCGACACATGTCCCGTGTCGGGATAGTTCTTCTGCGGTCTTTAGGCAAGGCTCAGCCTTCCGGGAAGTGATGTAGGTTTTTACTCCCCTTTTCACAAACTCCTCTGCAATCATTTTACCGATTCCGCGTGATCCCCCGGTAATAATGGCGACCCTTCCGCTTAGGTCAAAAATGTCTGTCATGAATGACTCTCCTGTCTCTCGAGCGATTAGTTAACTTTGTCACTGTTTATGATACGTCACATTGTCGATAAAATGGGTGATGATTCTCAGTAATCCCCCCAAAATCATTGCTCGAATATCACTTTTGGCGGATCATTCTACCCACTTGGGTGCCGCAATCGAGGGCGAGCGATTATGGCACATGTTTTATCAGAATTCAGGAGACACTCGATGAATACGTTTAACCCAGAGTTGTTTAGCCTAACCATGTCGGATAATGCGAAGCCGCTTCTTGAAGCGGTTAAGCGACATATTGCTGAAAATGTCGATCCGATTGCCGAAGAGTTTTATGCTCTCAATAAGGAAAAGAAAGATATTTGGAGTCACCACCCGCGCCAGATCGAGTTACTTGAGGGCGCAAAGAAAAAGGCAAGGGAGTCCGGACTTTGGAATTTTTTTCTGCCGAACGCTGAGACAGGAGAGGGGCTAAAGAATCTCGACTATGCTTACCTAGCGGTTGAGTTAGGACGAAGTCCTTTGTCGTCGCAAACGCTCAACTGCAGTGCGCCGGATACTGGCAACATGGAGGTCCTGGAGCGAGTTGGGACTCCAGAGCAAAAAGAGAAATGGCTCAAGCCGCTGCTGGCCGGGGAGATACGCTCAGCCTACGCCATGACTGAGCCTTCAATGGCCTCATCGGATGCGACCAACATCAGCACCAGAGCCGTCCTCGAGGGAGATGAGTGGGTTATCAATGGTGAAAAATATTACATATCAGGTGCAGGGGACCCTCGTTGCAAAGTAATGATTACGATGGTCAAGACCAGTCCTGATGCGGAGACATACCGGCAGCAGTCTCAAATATTGGTTCCGATCGACACGCCGGGAGTGGAAATTGTGGGCCCCATGCACGTGTTTGGCGACCCCTCCGCTCCCCACGGTCACATGCATATCCGTCTCAATGATGTTCGTGTTCCCAAAGACAACATCCTGCTTGGGGAGGGAAGAGGCTTTGAAATCTCACAACTCCGGCTTGGTCCAGGCCGAATACACCACTGCATGCGAGCCATTGGTCAAGCAGAGGTTGCGCTGGAATTGATGGTTAAACGAGCAAGTACACGCGTCGCATTTGGTAAGCCCATTGTGAAGCTGGGCAAAAATTTGGAGCTTATCTCTCGAGCTCGAATAGAAATCGATGCTTGTAGGTTGATGGTGTTGCAGGCTGCAAAGGCTATGGATGTTCTCGGCAACAAGGAGGCACGCATTTATGTGAGTGCCGTCAAGGCAATGGTTCCTGAGAAGGTTTGTAAGATTATAGATGATGCGATCCAGATGCACGGTGCAACCGGCATGTCTCAATGGACTCCGCTAGCATCAATGTATGCACACCAAAGGCACCTTCGTTTTGCTGATGGGCCTGACGAGGTACACCACATGGTTGTTGGTCGCAACGAGGTAAGGAAATATGATTTGTGGTAAGAAAGATGGTTGATCTTACGCAAAAGAAAGTGAGGATCTTATTGGACACGGATGCCAATAATGAGATCGACGATCAACATGCTATCGCATACCTGTTGCTCAGCGGAGATAGCTTTGTCGTAGAGGGTTTGACCGTCAACCGAACAAATAACGGCGGCGACATCGAGGCCCAAGCGCTTGAGGCCGAGCGCGTGGTGAGTTTATGTAACATGCACCCGGATTTGCCTGTTACCAGAGGTGCATCTGGTTCATTTGAGGAGATCTCTTCCCACATAGATAAAACCCGATTTGACGGGTCGGACGCGGTGAACTTAATGATCCGAAGGGCGGAGGCATATTCAAGTCGCAAACTGGTTTTCTTGGCCATCGGAAAGCTAACCAATGTGGCGTTAGCCCTCAAAAAGCGGCCTGAAATAACTGATAAAGTTAAGCTGGTTTGGCTAGGTTCAAATTATCCCAAGCCCGGAGAATACAATCTGGAAGCCGATGTTGAGTCGCTAAAATTTGTTCTGGACTCTGAAGTTGAGTTCGAGATCGCGGTGGTCCGGTATGGAGCGGATTCTGGGACCTCTGCGGTGCGTGTGACGCTTTCAGATGTGGTTAATAAGCTGTCTGGAAAAGGTCCGACTTCTAGATTACCCATTGTGGGCCGACATGGAGGCACCTTCACCAACTTTGGGGACTACTCGGTTAACCTGCTTTCTAACGTTGATCTTTATTATGATCCGCCCTCTCGTGCGTTGTATGATATGGCTGCGACTGCAATTCTGAAAAACCCCGATTGGGCCGAAGCTCGCACTATTCCGGCACCGGCTCTGGAAAACGGGATTTGGCGGGAACGGCCCGGAAATTCTCGTAAGGTCGTGATTCGCGAGAACTTCAATCAGAAAATGATCGTGGATGATTTTTATCAGACAATATGTAATTACAAACTTACTGAAGTCGTCTCGGATTAAGCTCAAATCATTGGTTCATCTTTCTGCCGAGGCCGACTCTCCTTTTTATCGAAGGACGGCCTCGATTAGCCGGGGCCCGGAATGATCGATACCCTGAGCTAACGCCTTATGGAATTGTTCTGCAGTTTCGGCACGTTGTGCAGGAACGCCCATGCCCTCAGACATAGCCACCCAATCTAACTCTGGATTAGTCAAGTCAAGCAATGATAGCGCTTTAGGCCCCGGGTTTGTTACGCCTACGCGACCCAGTTCAATATTTAGAATGCCGTAGCTGTTGTTTTTCATTATTACAGTGGTCACGTCTAAGTTTTCTCTGGCCAACGTCCAAAGCGCCTGAAGGGTGTACATTCCTGAGCCGTCAGCCTGCAGGGCCAAAACTTTCCGAGTCGGGCATGCAACGGCGGCCCCCACTGCCACAGGAAGACCTTGACCTATGGCGCCGCCGGTTTGGATCAACCAGTCATGTTGAGGAGAGCTAGCTGTGTGCCTGAACAGAGCTCCCCCGCTTGTGCCAGATTCATCTGAAACGATTGCATTCTCAGGAAGAAGTTGAGAGATGATGATGCCCAAAGACTCTCGTGTTAACTTACCATGTTCGAACGAAACTTGGGCAGCCGTTTGAACATTTGCGGGTTTTTTGGGGGCGCAAATGGCTTCTGCAAGGCGAGCTAGCGCGTCCTCTGCATCGGTATGAACATCTGCAAGTTCAATTAGTGTTGCGTCCTCAGGAGATAGCCAACTAGGCTTGTCGGGGTATGCAAAGAATGAAACAGGGGGCTTCACCCCAACACAAATTATCTTTTTAAGGCCCTCGAGATGCTCCACCGCCATCTCAGCAAAATAGGGCAGTCTCTCCACGGCTACACGGCCGATCCCTCTCTGCAAGCGTGCAGGGAGTGTCTCACAAATGATTCGCGCCCCCGTCTTGGCAGCAACCCTCCCTGCCTGAAAAAGAGCGCCTTCGCGAAGGGCTCTTCCGCCAAGAAAAATGGCACAGGCCCCTGCTAAACCAAGAACTTCAGCAGCTTCGGTAATCGTGTTTTGGTTTGCTTTTGGGGTTTCCGGAATATTTTTAATAATGGCTGTTTCAGCGCCATCAGTCCAAGCGTGGTCCCCCGGCGCGATGATCGTTGTAATTTGGCCAGGATAGGTTTGAGATATTGCTGCTGCTTCTGACCCGGCCTTGGCCAGATCAGATGGCGATTGAGATGTGCGAACCCAGTTTGACATGGGTCGGGCAAGCCCAATGATATCTGAGGTCAGCGGCGCATCGTGTTTAAGGTGCTCGACGGCATGATCTCCAACGATATTTATCATGGGGGTCCGTGCTCGCTTCGCATTATGAAGGTTTGCTAATCCATTGGCCAAGCCTGGACCAAGGTGTAATAGGGTTGCAGACGGTTTGTCAGTCATTCGTCCGTAGCCGTCTGCAGCGCCTGTAACCACACCCTCAAAAAGACCTAGTATGGCTCGCATGCCCTTTTGCTTGTCGATTGCGGCGACTAATTGCATCTCAGATGTTCCTGGGTTAGCGAAGCATACTTGTACTCCGCTGTCTGTCAGCGTCTGGATAAGCGCCTCTGCTCCGTTCATATTTTAGTTCCTAAAGTTATGTGGCATCTTTAAAACGGATGACTTATTGACTTAAGAATCAATTTGATAGAACAATGCCCAATAACGATTGGTTTGTACAGAGGGAAATATGTCATGAGATTACGCCAAATAGCACTGGTTGCGGAGAACTTTCTGCCCATCCGAGACACGCTGTTTGATCTCTTAGGCCTCGACGACGGGCATATAGATCCAAAAATTGACCAGTTTGGTTTGCAGAATGTGGTCATGACACTGGGCGATACGTTCTTGGAGGTGGTCTCTCCCATTCAGGAGGGAACGACAGCAGGACGGCTTCTGGAAAAACGCAAGGGGGATGGCGGTTACATGGTGATCGTGCAGGTTGATGACCTAGAAGCGGAAAAGCAGCGGCTTTTAAAGACTGAAATCCGAACCGTATTCTCGGCCGATACTGGGCGGGCGGCTGCCATTCATCTTCATCCGCGTGATGTGCCAGGAGCGATCGCTTCCATTGATCAGATGAAGCCTCCTGAGGCCTGGTACTGGGCAGGCATTGATTGGGATCAAAGGGTCGCTCGTCACGTTGGCGATATTCGGGCAGCGGAAATTCAATGCGAGAATGTAACGAAGGTCGCAGAAAGTTGGGCCAAAGCCTATGGCATTTCCGTTGAGGATGCCGCTAATATACCTCGGATTAAATTTGAGCGAAGCGAGGTGCGCTTTGTGGCGGTCAGCGACGACCGCGGCCCCGGACTTAGCGCGATAGACCTCGAGATAATGGATCAGAATGCTTTTTATTCGGCGGCAGAAAGACTTGGTCTTGAACGACATGGTGATACAGTTACAGTTTGCGGTATCCATATCAACCCTTCAGAAAATGGGTGCATTCCACAAGCAACTGGCACAGATCTGGAAAAATAGCCGATATACTGACTTAGAACTCACCCACTACAAAAGAGGAAAATATGTCCGCAGAAATTCTTGATACCGGAACAGACCACTTGCTCGCATCCTTCGAGGATAACGTTCTGACTTTAACGCTCAATCGTCCCGAGGCTCGCAACGCGATGTCTCGAGAGATGTGTAATGCATTGGCTGAGCAACTTGCTTTGGCCGAGTCTAGTAATGAGGTTCGATGTTTAGTTTTGACCGGGGCCGGAAAGGGTTTCTGCGCCGGCGGTGATGTGAGGGGAATGGCGGCCCCCTCAGCAGATGGTAAAAAACTGACAATCGACCAATCGATTAATCGGCAGCGTATTAATCAGAGAGCCACCTCAGGCAGGCTATACAAGATGCCAAAACCGACTGTCGCTGTGCTCCCTGGAGCTGCTGCCGGGGCAGGCTTGGGTCTTGCTTTGGCATGCGATCTGCGAATTATGTCCAGCAAAGCAATTTTGACAACGGCGTTTGCCCGAATTGGATTCTCGGGCGATTATGGTGGCACCCTTTTCCTATCGAACTTGGTGGGAACGGCTAAAGCTCGTGAGCTTTATTTTCTGTCAGAGAGAATTTCGGCTGAAGAGGCGCTCAACATGGGACTAACAAATTGGGTTGTAGAGCCAGAGGAGCTCTTGGCCAAGACCAGGGAAATCACCGATCGACTAGCAAATGGTCCTACGATCGCCTATCAGTACATGAAGGAGAATTTTGCCAGGGCCATTGCGTCAGGGGATGTAGATGACTGCCTAGACTTGGAAGCGACCCATCATGTGCACCTAGCGCAAACTGAAGATCACAAGAATGCAGCCAAAGCGTTCATGGAAAAACGAGAGCCAATTTTCCATGGACGATGAGTCCGAGGCCGGGAAGAATCAACCTAAAAAAATCAATAAGGGTTTTTTTTGGACGAGGCTTTTGGATTCCATCTTTGGGAACCGCCATGTAAGCCTTGAGGAAGCCTCGGATCGTAGAAGAAAGATCTCGGTCCGAACTAAGTTGCTTTTCGCCTCGGGATCGCTGCAGGAGGCGGTGGTCACTGCCGGTGGTTTAACCACTATTCTATTTTATAACCAGATTCTTGGTGTTGCTCCCTCTCTTTGCGGGACAGCATTTTTGATCGTCAGTATTTTTGATGCCGTTTCCGATCCGCTGATAGGCTCGCTGTCAGACCGCTTCAGGAGTCAGTGGGGCAGGCGGCATCCCTTCATGCTTGCGTCTGCCTTACCCATGGCGATTGCTTTTTACTTCCTTTATCAGCCTGCAGAAGGGCTTGGTGATATTGGTTTATTCATCTGGCTTACGGGTTTTCTAGTGCTTTTACGGTTGGGACAGACCTTCTATCTCATCCCTCATGATGCCCTCGGTGCTGAGCTTACGGATGATTATGCCGAGCGAACCTCCATTTTCGGATACAACTCGGTCGCACAGATGATCCTTTCGATGGTAACAACCGGATTAATGTACTATGCACTCTTTCCAAGTTCACCCGAGTTTGAGAATGGTCTGCTGAATGAGGCGAGATATTTCCTCTTGGCAGCTATCGGCTCAGTAACGATCTTATTTTCAATCATCGTTTGTACGCTTGGAACCATAGATCAAATACCTTTTCTTCACGACATGTCTGATCGGGATGAACTCACTTTCCGGAAGCACATGGGTGAGTTGGCGATCTTGTTGCGCAACCGAAACTATCTGGCTGTTTGTCTTAGCATGCTCACCATTTATGTGGGACTCGGCATTATCGGTGTGGTAGCACATTACGCGATGATATACGTATTTGAGATGACGTCTGAGGAGATGTTCTGGGGCGCTGTAGCAAAGCTGCCCGGGGTATTTTTTGCCATACCGTTATTGGCGTTTTTGTCCGCGAGGTTCGAGAAGCAGACGATCTTTGTTGTCGCAACGGCTTACACCGGCGTGATGGTGTCATTGCCTCATTTTCTGAAAATGTTTGATTTGTTCCCGCTTAATGATTCGCCATTCTTTCTTTTTGCATTCTATGGGCCTCTTTTCCTAGCCTATTTGATCTTCCCCGTCACACTGATCATCATTGACTCACAACTGGTCGACATATCGGATGAACATGAACTTAAATCAGGGTCTAGGTCTGAAGGTACTGTCTTCTCAATAAGGAGCTTTGCCAACAAGGCCACTCACGGGCTTGGTGGTTTGATAGCGGGTTTTGGCCTCGAGTATATCAATTTTCCAGAGGAGGCAGACATTGGAGCGCTGCCCCCGGAGGCACTCGATGGGCTTCTTATCATGAATGGCCCGGTATATTTGGGCATTTACCTATTGGGCACTGTAATAATGTCGTTCTATAGCCTCGACAGGCAGCGACATGTCGAAATAATGAGTGAGTTAGAGGCTCGGCGCAGTGGCTGACAGGACGCCTTTGTCGATAGCAACAATAAATTCGGCCATTCAAGAAATCTCGACCAGTGAAGAAAAATATCTGCTGACCGATGAGGTTATCAGGGGTACGCCCTTCAAGGTATTCAAAAATGGCCCCAAAAACCTGCGCGACGTCCTTGATCTTTGTATCGCATACGGTGACGCAGATTTCGTTGTCTATGAGGAAGAGCGCTACACCTTTGCCGATGTTTATCGGCGAACCCATCGACTTGCTCATGTGCTTGTCGAGGTATATGGCGTGAAGCCAGGAGACAGAGTTGCGCTATTGATGCGCAACCTACCCGAGTATCCAATGCTCTTCATGGCGCTCGCGTCCGTTGGGGCGGTCACAGTTTTCTTGAATAGCTGGTGGACCAGCCGTGAACTTGAGCATGCCTTTAGGGATTGTGATGCAAAATTGGCGTTTGTGGATGCCGCAAGAGCGGAGCTTTTGAAGCCTTTCGCAGGCAAACTTGGTGTCGAATTTGCCACGGTTAGAGGGCCGCGTACAGAAAAAATTCCTGCGTTCTGGGGCCATATGGATGAGGGGCCCGAGAGTTTTTCGCCCTCGGTGGATATCGAACCAGATGATGATTTTGCAGTTATGTATACCTCTGGATCCTCCGGCCACCCCAAGGGCGTTGTGCTAACCCACCGCGGAATGACTTGCGCACTGCAGTCTTGGTTTTTTATGGCCCGAGTTTATGAAGTCACTGGCGACGAGGTGCCGGGGGCTAATATTGACAGCGATGGCAATGCCTATCAGGGTTGTAAAATAGTAACAACTCCTTTTTTTCATATTTCTGGCTCAGTTGCAGGGTTTTTAATGTGCCTCTGGGCAGGGCTGAAGTTAGTCATAATGCATAAGTGGAATGCCCGGCGAGCGGTGGAACTAGTGGACAAAGAAAAGGTTTCTCATTTCTCGGGTGTTCCCACTATGACGGCGGAATTGATAGAGGCGGCGGCCGACATGGGGAGTTCGCTTCAATATCTCAGGCGGGTCGACTCTGGTGGCTCCAAGCGACCGCCAGCCCAAGTTGATCTCCTAGCGAAGAGCATTCCTCATGCGCTCCCAGGAAATGGTTGGGGGATGACCGAGACCGGCGGGCTCGGGATAAGTGCCCGGGGTCCAGAATACATCAAGTATCCTGACTCTTCGGGCCGCCTTCAGCCGCCTCTTCAGGAGATGAGAGTAGTGGATGAGCAGGGAAGAGATGTACCCCGGGGGGAGGTTGGGGAACTCGTGATTAAAAGTGTGACCAACATGCGGTGTTACCTTAATCAGATGGAAGAAACTGCGAAAGTGCTGCGAGATGGGTGGCTTCATACGGGCGACTTAGTTCGGGTCAACGATGAAGAAATCATTTTCATGGTGGACCGCAAGAAGGATATGGTGATTCGCGGGGGAGAGAACATCTCTTGCTCCGAGGTTCATGCAGCCCTCCACGTTCATCCTGACATCGCAGAGGCCGCAGTATTTTCCATACCCGACAGTAGGTTGGGCGAGACCGTTGGTGCTTGCGTTTATCTCCGTAAAGGAGCAAAAATATCGGGTGAGGGTGTTAAGGAGTTTTTGAGCTCGCATTTAGCAGCCTTCAAGATACCCGATAGAGTTTGGTTTTCGGATAAAAGCCTGCCGCGAGGAGGATCCGAGAAAATAGATCGTCGAGCACTGCGGTCGAGCTGCCTGGAGGGAAAGGTTGCCAGTGAACCGGGTAATTGACAAAATTTCAGTATAAAAAGGATCAGATACCTATGCGCGTTATTAACTTCGGTTCTCTGAATGTCGATCATGTTTACAGCGTGGAACAGTTTGTTAAGCCGGGTGAGACGATTGCAAGCCAAGCGTATCAGAAATTTGTCGGTGGAAAGGGGTTGAATCAGTCGATTGCGCTCGCCAGAGCGGGTGCAACCGTAAGCCACGCCGGCAGTATAGGCGCGGATGGAGCGATGCTCAGAAATGTCTTGATTGATGACGGGGTGGACGTATCGTCCGTGTTTGAGGTAGATCAACCCAGTGGCCATGCAATAATTCAGGTTGGTCCCGCTGGAGAAAATTGCATCTTGCTCCACGGCGGGGCAAATCAATGCAATGCCCCAGACATGATTGACTCCGTATTTGATGGTGCGGACCCCGGTGATATGGTCCTGCTTCAAAACGAGATTAATGACCTCCCTAAGATCATTAGTCATGCAGCTGAGAAAGGCCTAACTATCGTGTTTAACCCTGCTCCGATGTCACGAGATGTGTTTGAGTATCCTTTGCAGAATGTTGATTACCTGATCCTAAACCAGACCGAGGCCACTGCGCTGACCTCAGAAGACAATGTCTCAAAAATACTGGAAACGTTGGGAGAGAAATACACCAATGTTAAAGTCATATTGACGCTTGGTTCCGAGGGCGCCGTGTATCAGGACACCCATCAGACAATATGTGCGGATGCCTTCCCAGCGCGGGCTATTGATACGACGGGAGCAGGCGATACTTTTATCGGTTACTTTCTTGCGGAGCTTGCTTGCGGTGCTAGTATTGCGACTTGTCTCAAGACCGCATGCAAGGCAGCATCGATCTGCGTCCAGCGCGCAGGCGCGTCAGCGTCTATTCCCTACAAGCGTGAGCTAGAAATCTGCGGGGATCAATCTTGATGCTTTTGGATAAAAATGCCTCAAGAAAACGCTACTTTCCGTGGGATTTATCGCGACTTGTTTTGTGATGATTTTTAAGGAGCCGTCTCATGATTAACCTCCGAGGTCGAAAGATTAGTATCCTCAAAATCTGGACTACGGTCAGGATTGTTCTGGTATGCTCAGCCATGCTGCTTTCGGAAGGATGTCAAACGCATAAAAACGCCAAGCCAAATGTTATCTTGTTAATGGCTGATGATATGGGTTGGGCGCAAACGGGGTATTATGGTTACCCTATCATGAAGACTCCGAACCTTGATGCTATGGCCCTGAACGGGCTCCGCATGGATCGGTTTTATGCCGGTGCACCAAGCTGCACGCCTACTAGGGCAACAGTTTTGACAGGCAGAACCAATGACCGAACTGGAGCGTTTCGGGTCGGTCAATACATAAACAAGCAAGAAAAAATGTTGTCCAGCGCCTTCCAAGACGCGGGTTACGCCACGGCTCATTTTGGCAAGTGGCATCTTAATAAAACAAGGTTTAGTGCTTCAGAGCATCCGCTATCCGCAGATGACCCGCATGGCCCTGGAAAGTTGGGTTTCGACTACTGGCTTAGCAATACCAACGGGTTTGATATATTCGACTTAGACAGCGGAGAGCATGAACTCAGCCGCAATGTTGTGATTGAGCGCTTTGAAGGGGATGGCTCAGAGGTTCTTGTGGAGGAGGCGCTAAAGTATATATCTGAGCAGGTGGCGATCAAGAAGCCTGTTTTTGTAGTGATCTGGTACTCTGCACCGCATGGGCCATGGGAAGCTTCCGAGGCAGATATTAAACCATTTCTTGGGAAGGTCGACCGAACCTCTGCAAATATGCTTGGAGAAATTGTCGCAATGGATCGTTCAATCGGAAACCTAAGACAAGGGCTCAGAGATATGGGGATCGCAGATAACACACTTGTTTGGTTTACAAGTGACAATGGAGGAACGCCAGATGTAGACACCCGCATTACGTTTATAGAACGAGAGGATGGGGAGTTGGTCCGGGACTCGATCGAGTACCCGTCGAACTGTAGTGATGAGATCGACTATGATCTAACCAGCCTTGAGGCTAGGGAACTTTTTGGTTGCTACAGGGGAGTGGATCCTGATAGCGGTGGCCACCTTCGGGGTTTTAAAAAAGATTTCTATGAGGGAGGGTTGCGTGTGCCCACCATCGTTGAGTGGCCCAAGCGTATTAGGCCTCGAGTCTCAAACTTCCCTTCCGGCACAGTAGATATATTTCCTACGATGATAGATGTTGCGCGACTGGCACCCAACTCTATTAACAGAGTGCATGATGGGATCTCCATTGCAGACGTGTTCGAAAACGAAATCCCGCGAAGGGACAAGCCTCTTGGATTCAGGGCAAATGACGGTCGCGCATGGTTAGATAACGACTGGAAGTTACTCCAAAATGTTTTATTAGTCGATGGCGAGCTTGTCACTGGACCTTTCGAGCTCTACAACGTTATTGGTGACCCCGGAGAGGAATATAACCTTATAGAGCTTTACCCTGAGGTGGCGGATCGAATGCGTCAGCAGCTTGCTAGCTGGAGCGTGTCGGTTAGCAGAAGCGCGTTAGGCGCGGACTACCCCGAGGGCGAGGTGCTCCCCTCAGGACGGGATGAGGAACCGGTAGTTACTGAGCGGCGAGAGATGCGGATGAAAGAGTGGGCTGAGGAAGTTAGGCTCTCAGAGGTTAGGGTTCTCCCCTAAGGCCTAAAAAATCAACTGGGTCCAATAGCTCCTTGGTTAAGCTTTTTAATCGCATCAGCTTTTATAAGGCGTTTTACTATCTTGCCTGAGGCTCCGCGGGGCAGCGGTTGTTGTGTTTGAATGATGTAGCTTGGCATCTCGAACCGCGCTAACTTACCGGTTAAAAATTCTTCCAAATCGACTGTTGCGACGGGGCTTAGCACCGAAACGGTTGCGCCAACTTTTTCTCCTAGCCTCTCATCCGGAAGGCCATATGCGCAGGCTTCTGGATCGTGGGGATGGCGAAGGTAGATTTCGCAACTTGCTAAAGTCTTTGCAGGTCCACGATGACTGGTTTGACATGCAGCTCAGGGAGGGGCGTCATGTGCCGTTGATAAACCGCCTAATGGACGGCGATGCGATAGGTGCATCGGCCGCTTGGTTCGATCGTCCGAAGGGTGAAAGGATGGGGATCGAACCCCACGTGGATGCGATGGGTAAGCGCGGTTCGGACAACACAGGCGCCACTATCTGGTTTGCCTTGGATCCCGTGGATGTTGGCAATGGTTGCGTTCACTACCTGAAAGGCTCACATAAGAATATCTATCCCGGCGAGACCTGGGTGACTGGCGTGAATAAAGAAGCTGAAAGCGCCTTCGCTGCGCAGTTAAATCCGGGTGATGCTGTGGTTCACAGTGCGCATACCGTGCACTGGTCTGGCGGAAATAAAACAGGCCTTCCACGACGAGCTATTTCTTATTTTTATCTCAGCCGATCAGCCTACTATTCATATCAAAAGAGAAGGAAGAAAAAATGACAGATTTTGACGAGGCAACACTCAGAGCAGCGCTTGTAAGGGCATATAATCAAGTAGAGGACAAGGGCCTGATGAACCAATCATCCGGCAACTTGAGCTGCAGGGTTCGAGGAGGAATGCTTATATCCTGTACTGGGGCGTCAGCTGCAAACTTGACCGAAGAGCGAGTTGTGATGGTGGCTGATGATGGAAGTTATACTGGGAAATTGAAGCCCTCATCCGAATGGCGGATGCATTTAGAAATCTATCGCCGTCAAGATAAAGCAAATGCTGTCGTACACACTCACTCAGACTACTGTGTCGCAATGGCTTGCAACAATCTGCCGCTGCCGGGGTTTCACTATATGGTGGGTCTGTTCGGTAATAGCAGTGTCCCTTGTGTCCCCTATTCGGTTTTTGGCTCTCAAGAGCTTGCGAACGATGCGGCAGAGGGTTTAACTGATCAGGCCGCTTGTCTCCTTGGGAGTCATGGCATGATTTGCCGCGGCGGTGATTTAGATATCGCAGTTGGGCATGCGGAGCGATTGGAGATCATTTGTAAGCACTACGTGCTTGCAAAATCACTTGGTGAGCCCGATCTATTAACTGATGAGCAGTGGGACGAGTTTTTTGGGAGGGCAAGGAAGGTTGCTTACTCCGATTTCATATGAGTTAGACGCCTAAATACAGGCCTTGCTGCCAGCTGCGATCAGTTTCAACCGGATCGCTAAAAATGGTCAAAGCATCACCAATATTGGTTTGAAACCGTTCCCCAAATGGCTCATGATGGATGGAAGACTAAAGTTCCTTAAAGGGTGCTGGACAGAGCAGCAAAAAAGGATTGGACTGCAGCAAGATCCATTATAGCCCCCGATAGGTGCGTGCTTTGTGAACATGCTTTACACTTAAAATAGATAGCGGATCCGATCATCCAGGAGGCTACTGGAGTGAACTAACAACCTAAGGACTTGTAGTTTTGT
>MDTD01184773.1_pt1 | contig 22220 bp, 32 predicted proteins | sample 811221 | NCBI WGS metagenome assembly MDTD01 (sample SAMN05326646, study PRJNA326480) | marine metagenome | isolation source: seawater | place: Pacific Ocean: South West | collected 2011 | reverse complement strand
TTTCATTTTCCCATTCCTAAAATATCTATAGTCCAATATTCTACACAAAGCCAATACAATTCGTCTTTTGTAAAAACTTTGCTTAATCTTTTTTTCTTTAATATCTCCATAACTTCTCCATATACAACTTGATTGTGTTGATGTCCTGGAGCAACCTTTTTGATTACATCAATTACTTTAAGTTGCTTCTTGTCATAATCTTCTTCTCTTGTATTAAAAAACATTTCTCACTCCTTTATTCCTGGCATTGTAAATAAAGCCTTTATTCCTTCAAGCTCAGGAATCGGTTTACGAGCAAACACTACCCATTTGTAAGCCCACATAGTATTTTTATTTGTACAAAATTCCCTAAAACTTGTGCCAGTAGTATAAACATCATCAACCACTAGCCAAGGATGATCTCCTTCTGTTACATGTTTTTCCAAGGCATATTGTAGCTTCATTCCGCCTCTTGGTATTCCTTTAACTTTGCTAAATGGTTCTGTTTGATAATCTAAAATCATAGTTGCTAGGCAATCCCATTCTTCATCGCTGATGGCATCGCACTCTATCTTCCATCTTAACGGCAAACCGGCATGGCTGGTAAATTCTCCAGGTTGAAATAAATTCATAATAGGCTTTCCTTAATTTTAATTGCTGTGTCTCTTGGAAATTCTGATTGTGTAATTGTTCGTCCTACTACTATATAGTCTGCTCCTAGAGTCTTAGCTTCTAAATGATCTACTGTTCTGTGTTGTCCTTTATTTTTTCCTATACCAGGACAAACTTTTAACATTTGTGGCGCTATAGAATTTACAACATCTAAATCCTTTACACTACAAATCATACCCGCAAATTTATGAGGTACAACTTTACTAATGTTTATTCTCCAATTTAACATTGCGTTTTGATTTACTATTTCTTTTAAATCTGTAGCACTCCAACTTGTAAGATACGTCACACCCAAAAGTTTTATTTGATCAGCAAATTGTTCTATAGATTCAAATACTTCCTTATTGTTTAATGTGCTTACTGTTGTCATTGTAGCACCCTTATCTACAATTTTTTGTAAAACCTGTTTTACTGTATTAGGAGTATCCCATAATTTACAATCAATAAAAAGATCTCCGGCACTTGTATAATCTTTGATGTATACACTCTGGCTCCATAAAGATTGATTAATTTTAAATCCATCTACAACATCACGTAATTGAGCTGTCATTTCTAATGCGTCTAAAGGATTCACATAATCTAATGCTACGATTAATTTTGTCATACTTCATAATCTCCTGATCCTGGTGTTTGAAAACCTGGCGGAGCAACATACAAAGTATGATAAGCGTCTATTTCGTTAGCACACTCGGCACAAAATCCATAACCATTTGACAGTATTTCAACAACATGATCATTTTCACATCTGCCTACTACTCCTGTAAAATTGGTAAGCTCTTTAGTCACTCCTATTGCCATCGTCTTCCTCTTTCTTTTTCCGCATAAATTTTATATCACAGTAATTACATTTAACATATCCTTCTTCGGGAACTGCGTAATAAACTTTTGGATGATCCATTGCTTCGCCCATACATGATACTCCTGGTCCGTCTACATAAATTATTGTTTCTGGATATTCTTTCATTCTTTGTGATCTTTTATTATGTAATAAATTTCTTTTAGTTTTTTAAGATGCTTTTGTAAAATTTTGTGTTTCTCGGAAGCAATCATTATATCTTTCCATTCATCATAATCTATTATGCCCATTGCTTCTGCTACACTCTTTGCTTCTCCGCCTACTACCCAACGTTCTATCATATTGTATGGCGGGTCACGATAACGAGCGTACACAACACCGTTGGCACGCTCGTATATTAAAGGTTGATTTGGGATCAAGTTTCCCATTTATACCGCTACAAAGTAAATAACACTTACTACTGCTATAGCAAGACTACCTGCGTTAAGCTCTTCGTATTTCCCACTTAAAGCCTTGATAAGTGCGTAGGCAATGAAGCCTAAAGCAATACCATGAGCAATACTAAATGTTAGAGGCATAAGAACAGCCGCTAAAACTGCTGGAGCATATTCAGTAACATCTTCCCAATCGATATCAGCGATGTTACGTAAGAAATATGTAGCAATAAAAATTAGTGCTGGAGCAGTTGCGAAAGCCGGAATACTTTGTGCTAATGGAGCAAAAAATAAACAGGCCGCAAATAATATAGCAACAGTGACAGCCGTAAGTCCTGTTTTACCACCTTCTTTGATTCCCGCACCGCTTTCTATATACGATGTTGTATTTGATGTTCCAACTAAGGCTCCTGCCGAAGTTGCCACAGAGTCTGCCAACAATGCTCTATCAATACCGTCTACTTCACCTTTCTTGTTTACTTTACCTGTTAGGTTAGCAACACTTGTTAGTGTTCCTGCCGTATCAAAAAAGTCTACAAACAAAAAGGCAAAAGCAGTACCAATAAATCCTGCCGTAGCAATTAAACTAAAGTCTAAACTAAAGGCATGCTCAGGACTAGGAATAGCACCCGCAAATCCATTTAGGTCAGCAATACCAAAAACCCAAGCAATAATAGATACAGCAAGTATACCTATAATGATCGCTCCTGGCACTTGTCGTTTATCAAGCATTGCCATAATGACAAAACCAAGTCCTGTCAATAAAACAGGCCAACTTGTTACATCACCTAAGCCTACAAGAGTAGCAGGATTATCAATTACGACCCCTGCGTTTTTCAAACCAATTATAGCTAGGAACAAACCAATTCCGGCGCCTACACCTAGTTTCATAGATTTTGGAATACTGTTAATGATGTACTTACGAGCCGGTGTTACACTTAATCCTATAAACACGATACCCGCTACGAAAACAGCCGCCAATGCTTGTTGGAATGTATATCCCATACCAAATATTACACCGAAAGTAAAGAACGCATTGAGTCCCATACCTGGTGCTAGTGCCACAGGCCAATTAGCCCATAGTCCCATAATCAACGTGCCGATAATTGCGGCGATGATTGTTGCCGTAAAGACTGCGCCGAATCCCATGCCAGTTCCTTCAGTTGAAAGAATTGCTGGATTGACTACAGTAATATATGCCATCGTAAGAAACGTTGCGATGCCAGCCATTACTTCTGTCCTAACGGTTGTTTTGGCTTTTGATAGACCAAATAGTTTTTCTAACATATTATCCTCCGTTAAATTTTGGTGCCAACTGTTCGACGCACTATGTCGTCATGGTTAAACTCGGCCCAGTAAAGTTCAAAAGCGACACCGTCTTCTAAACCTTCAAATTGGTGGACCTTTCCTGGCTTCACTTGCGTGAAGTCTCCTGGACCAAGAATAGTTTCATCAACTAATCCTTCTTGGTCTTCTTGCCAAACTCTGACAAGCATCTTGCCAGATTCAACAAAGAATCCGTTCCATTTAAACTTATGTTCATGTTCAGAACACTTATAACCTTTTTTATACTGAATGCGATGGAATTCTAAAACACCATTAGCATGGATCAATTCCGTTTGACCCCAAATTTTTCCTGCTTTCATTAAAATAATTCTCCGTACTTGATCACTTCTGTTTGTCTAGTAATATCCTTTATAAAAAAGGCACACATAGGAGCGTTTTTTTCTTCAACTGGTATGCTCAATAGTTGTGCGTTCCTTACTTTCGGAAAGTACCATTTCACATCATTGTAATAATTAATTACCTTTACAGGAGTGAAGTCCGGCTTGAAGCTGGTGAGTGGGTTAAAGATAAATGCTTCAAAGCCTCTATCCCCTATACTTGTTAGCGGTAATATTTCTATATCGTTACCACTGTCGGGACATCCTACAGCAATGTGCCAATCAATTGGCATTTGTACTTCATAACCTCCTATATCTAAAACACAACTAGGCGAACTAAAAGATTCTAAAAATATTAACGGTATGTAAAAAAAATCTGGATTGTTGCTATCCGAATTATCCAATATACTAAATCTTATATCTTCTTCAATTTGATCTGGTAGCGTGTTTAGGTCTAGAGGTTTGTTTTCTAAAGTTAGTATTTTCATTCTAGTTCCATTCTACTTTTTCTATTGTAAATGGGTATTGGGCTTCCTTATAAAACTTTTTTCTTTGTGTAAGGTGCCGCTTCGCGAACTTACATGTTGATGTAAGATCCCATATCTGTACGAAGTCTTTATCTTTCGCCTTTCTTACGCCTCTGCCTATCGATTGTATTACTCTTACAAAACTCTTTCCAGGTTCAATGAGAACAAGATTAAAAATACGAGGAATGTTAATACCAACGGCGGCCACACCATATGTCGCAATAACAACATGATTAGTACCTTCATTAATTTCATCATATGCTTCTTTTCTATCTTTTAGTTTTACATCACCTTTTACAAACTGTGATCCTGGTATTGTCTTTTGTAATTTTTCTCCTGCTGATATTCTATCAACCAGTATGAGTGTATTGCCTGATGTTTTAATTTTGTTTAATAATTTGCCTAAGTAATCTATTCTTTGGTCATTAGTTACTAGATACTTGAGTTCTTCTTGATAATTAGAATGAACAGGAGTATCAATAAGTTGTACTATGTTCACATGACATTCGCTAAGAACACCTTTGTCTTGTAATTCTTTAGCACTTATTTGTCCTATGACTGGTCCTAAACTTGCGTGTATAGCTTCGAATTCAAAATTTTCTTTAGGAATAGTGCCAGTCAATCCCCAACGAATTGGAGCGTTGCGTAAATTTTGTGTAAGTAATTTTTTTAGGACTTCTGCTTTTGCTTGGTGTACTTCGTCAACAATTACAGTTGCCACACCTTCTAAGAACTCAGCGAGACTCAGTACATCATCTCCATACTTGGATCTCTTGTCTAAAATATTTAGTGACTGCCAAGTACAAATTGTGTGAGTCTTGCCTAGTTCTTTTCTATCACCAAAGTATACACCTACATCAAGACCACAGTTTTTATAATCATCCTCAGTCTGAGTTACCAAACTTTTATTAGGAACAATTACCAGGCTACGCCCGTATGTTTCTGTCATCTTGCTCAGTGTAGCTGTGATAATAGTTTTACCTGCTCCGGTTGCTACTTCTTGTAAAGACTGAGGATTAGACGCAAAGTTGTTAACTACCTCAACTTGATAATCTCGCAGTCTTATCTTTTCCCCTTCAGCAGGATGTCCTTTGGGCCAAGTCTTACTTCCCCAGAAGTCATCTTTTATTGTATCAAAACCTAATTCAACTTTTTCACGTTGATCTACTATTTCGTCAATCTGAATACCTTGCTCGTGTAAAACATTCGTAATAACATCTAAATGATTTACGTAACCAGAACCGCCCAATCCAAAAAAACCAACTTTGCCATCCCAGCGGCCTAGTTTATATTGTGGCATATAACGAGCATATGGAACTTCAAATTTTAAACTATTACTAAGTTTTCTTCTTACGTCAACAGGTAGTCCTTCTAACTTAATATTAACTTCGTCTTGTATTATTAACCTACAACTAGGCATGTATTATTTTTCCTATAGTCTTGTTCCAATAAACTGATGAGCTACTATCTTCATATATTATTTGAAGATCAAACTGTTGTATGTAGTTTGTTACATTGTTATACGTTAGTCCTTTGCCGCCAAAACTAATAACAGTTCTCGGAAAAAAACCTTTCTGTAACAAAGGCTTAGGCAGTTTATTATTGTTAATATACACTAATTTGGTGTTTTTGTCAACCGAATTATTAAGGTTTTTTTGACTTATCATTTCATTAAATGGATTTGTAATTTTTTTATCTTCTTCTGGTATCCATGTATTTTCTAGTCTAAAACATACACTAGTATCAATATTACTAACTATGTTTTGGAAATGGTGTTGGCAAACTGTTAATTGATCTAAAGCATTTTTATTTTCAAGAACAATTAACACAGGAAATCTATTCAATTCAACAATTGAATTAACTATTTCATCAAAATTAAATTTACTATTTAAAACAACTATACTTGAATTTGTTCTATCGATAATTTTATTTGACAATACACTGAAATTACTTTTACTCCTGTGTAATTCAGTTTGATCAAAATAATTCAATCCAAACAGATGTCTTCGATCATAATACAAGGGTAATGTATGTTCGTCGCAGGCGCCAATTTCATCTTGTAAAATATCAATAACTTTGTCCGGAACATTTTTTAATTTATAATCATATACACCAGGAACATATTTTTCTCTATCTATTTCGTACTCCATACATAAGTCAAATATTTCTGTAACCAGTGGATCTATTTCAAATTTGTGTTCAAACTTCCGTGCTATTTGAACCAAATTAACAAGTGTCATAGGATCGTATGTCCATTCATGTTTATTTTTACCATATGAGTGACTTGATGGATCTAGTTTTCTTACTTCTTCAATCCTGTCTATAATCTTTTTATTGAAAGGAAAACGCATTACAATTTTTCCCTTATCAATCTTGAGTGTGTGACTTCTGTCTATTTCTCTAAGCGGATATAATAATTTGTCCTTACCGTCATCTATATCTATGCCATGTGATTTAAATTGTTCTCTATAATTTTCTAATTTTTCTAGCACCAAGGAGTATTGCCTGTCAGTCATAGCAATTCCTTTAGATAATTGTTTGGCTATACTTTTCAGTATTTTAGCATCTTGTTGTAGTAATGAAAACCCATTATCTAACAACTTTGGCTGAAAAGGCTTAGGTATAATTATACCTGTAAGTAGAGATAAAAGGCCTTCACAATGTTGGCAATGTTCTTGCGGATTTAATTTCATACATTGATTATACTAGATTATAGTACAGATGTCAAGCGTTTTAAAGGAAGTCCTTGCTCAATTTCATCTAACGTCCATTCGGTGTAAGCAAGATCATTTAGCCATTGTGTTCTGTCGGGCATAGCAGGAACATTTATGCCAGCTAAATTTGTGCTACCTACATCGAAAGCTAGACTGTCAGGTCCTACAAATACAGGTACACCGTTAATGACAGCATGTGAAGCAGGATTGCTAGACCAGTTAACAACTGCGTATGCGTTAGTTGGATCGAAGTCATAGTCGTCATAAGTTCCTTCAACATGTTTAGGATTTTGTATAATAACGTTTTTAAATTTATTTTCTAAACCTTGAATAGGACATCTTGGATGTGGACGTACAATTATTTTTCTGTTTGAATGTTGTCTTATTAAATCTATAGAATCTGTTAACCATGTTTGGACAGACTTCTGATTACGCCATTGATGACTTTTTTCATGTTGGCAAGCAATTATTATATCACCATATTCATTATTATATTGCCAAGGTTTTAATTCTAATCCTAGTATCTTTACTCTAGTATCATCGTTGCCCATTGGTCCAAAGTTTGCTTCTCTATTAATACCATTGAGTCCTATCTTCCAAGTAATACCTCTTTTGATACCACCTACCTCTAATACTATAACTGGTTTTCCTTGTCGTTGGGCTTCGTCCCATACAACTTTGTTTGGAGCCATACGACCATGCCATAATACACTCCAAATAACATGTATATCCCCATCCATATCATTATACAAAACAGAGTGGCCGTGATAAAGAAGGCTAGTAGCAAAGGCAGTAAAAACAGGTTTAGAATTAAGTGCACCGTTATTTGTCCATAAACTAAATTTCATTCCAATATGCTTCTGTTCTATTTACCATCAGGTCTTTTGGTAAACTTTTTTTAGTATTTTTTCTAGCACCCTTCATATGATCTATCCATTTTCCAAGTTCACTGTTTATTAGTGGATGTCCACCTCCGCCGGTCTTGGCAGTCTTTACATACATCTCAGCACTATAATCTAACACCTGTGGATAATATTCTTTCATAGAATTAAGTATACCGCCAAACACAAAACTATCATGCCACTCTTCTAATTTGAAAATTCCGTTCTCAGCATCTTCGTACACACGTTCAAATTCTTTTAAAAAATCTTGGCATATTACATCTTTCATATTCAAACCATAAAAGCCACATTCAGGCCAAGTTTGGGAACCTTTACCTCTACCAACATAAGTTATCCATTTGTCATTTGGCAGTAACTTCATAAAGTCGTCATATGACCAATTACTGTGTACAAATGTATCAGCATCCATCCATACTACCCATTTGTCTTTATGTTTTTCACAAGCGTCATATACAGCATAAGTTTTGTTAGCAAATCTTATAGCGTCCCATTTAAATTTTTTATGATGATCTCTTGGACGCCTAGCTTTTATTTCATCAGGTGGTATGCCGTTAGCTCGAGGATCATTTTTCCATTTGTTTTTGAAAGCATTTAATTTTGGAAGTTCTAGTTTAGCGTCATATACTATAATTTGATTTGGATCAGGATTTTGTACAACGCAATCTTCAGCATAAACAAGTAATGGAATTCTTTTGTCAACTTTTTGAGCAAATGAATCTATAAATCTTTGTCCATAAAGATCTAATCCTTCTTTATGAAAAGTTGTTAATACTACTGCTTCGCCCATTGTTTCATATGCCTCCAACATTCACCTGATCTTATTTCGTCTAATCGCCAATGGCTCATTGCTAATCGTCTTAGCCAACTTTCTCTGTCAAATTCATAATTAGGTTTTTCTATACTACGTAAATCTGTATTAGCTACATCTTTAGCTTGACTTCTTTCAGGATCTAATAAAAATATAGGTACTCCTTCTATAGCAGATACAACACCCGGACTGCTATTATGACTAATGACAGCATAAGCATCATGTAATTCTTTCAACAAAGATACACTAGGTGAAGAAATTTTTACTTTATGTCCTATTGCTTGTAACTGCATAATATGCTTGGCAATTTTTTTATCTCCTGGATGGAATCTAACCATAATTGGTCTGTCTGTGAATCTTTTTACATCCTGTAATAATACATGTAACCATTCAAGAACACCTTTACCATTCATACTCCAACCACCGTCTCTTTGACAAGTAACAAGTATATAGTCACCGTGTTTTTTCCAAGGTTTGATGTTCAGTCCTAATATGTCTTTCATTCGTGCCCATCTTTGGGGATCTATTTTTGAGTCACAGTATTCACCTGTGTTGGGAAATATACCATCATAACTGTATCTCAAATATGTATTTTTATTACCTGGATCATAAGCTAAAAATAAATTAGCGTCAGCTATGATAGTTCTTCCGCCAATACTTTTTTGGCTACTTAGTACGTTCCTACGTAAATTTAAGTGTGGAACATGTTTACTGCCTGGGTGAACATATCCTTGTAATATTGCTACATCAGAAGGTTCGTATTGAAATGAATTAATTAATTGTGCTTTGTCTCCTGACTTGGAAACTCCCTCTACAAAGTATTCTAACAGTTTAGGTTTTTCTGGATTTTTATTTCCAGGAGGAATAGCTTTCAAGTAAGCGTTTACTTTTAAATTAGCTTCGGTCATATAGCTTAAACTCCTCTATAAATCTCAATGCTTGTCCAGAAGCAAATTCAGGAAGGGTGTATTGACAGTATGCTAGATAGGAGAGTAAATTTAAAAAATCAGCTTCTTCTGGATATGTAGGATTTTCAATTTGTGATAAATCCTTGTTTGCCATGCTATCTACACAGCACGGAGCCATAGTAAAAGCAGGAATGCCATAGTGCATAGCTTCAAGTGCCGCCATGCTTTGATATGTTACTACAGCCCAAACCTGTCCTCTTTTACACTGCATCGCCACTGAATTATTTTTTATTCTATCAGGACGTAATCCTTTATCTCTTATGACGATGGGTCTGTCAGTATATTTTTTTATTTCAGTTAAGGTATTATTAAGCCATTCATCTCTAGTAATATTATAAAACGCACAAGGTTTTTCTGATGGAGTAACAAGTAAAATAGGACCATTCTGTTGTGCTTTTGGTTTCTTTCCTAGATAGTGCATATAAGGAGCTATACGACACACTTCTTTAAATCTATCTATAGGCCATATTTTTCCTCCGTTGAATAATGGCAATACTGTATGCTGTATGTTGTTTTTTACTACCCTATACCAAATTTTCTTCTTGTCAAGATTGCCCATATATCCGTTATCAATATAATAGAAAGGTCTACCAGTTTCCCAACACTTACGTATTTCTTTACGTTTTGTCATGCTTCGAAATGATACAGGAATATCAACAGGCCACGGACTTGTTTCCACCTTGCTAGAAATTTGCTTTCTATCAATGACTAATGCGTCAGTGCCTTGTTGCCAATGTTTTAGGATTTCATCTGTCCCGTCCAACATTAACATTTTAGGCATGACCATTTCACTCATCATTTGCTCCATGCATCATATTGTGTAATTCATTTTTCCACAACTGGTGGAATGGACAATATCTATAATTTTCAAACCAAGGACCACCTTCTGTATAATGTATTAATTTAGGTTTATCAATATCATCATATACTCCTACAAGATAGTTCCATGTATGATCTATATTTCCAATTTCTTCATCTTTAAGCCAACTGAACCTGTGCATATATGCGCCATTAAGTTCTTGATTGTTAACAAAATCTTGTGTAACAACTTTATTGCTTGGATGTCCACAGTTCCATAGTACCATACTTGACCAATTTTTACGCGGATATATAGTTTGTTTTTGTCCGTCCATTTTAGTTGTTTCGGTCACTTTATAATCGTGTTGTACACACATCACAGCATATTTGTCATCAGCCTTTTCAAACAGCTCTTTGATATCTGATGTTAGTATCATATCGCTATCCATAAACACAGCCCAACCTTTAAAATTTGTTAGCTCTGGTATCAAGAATCTTGTAAACGTAAATTCTGTCGATGCTAATTTATCTACAGGGCGTGTGTACCATCCAGCATCTCTAAGCTCTTGTTGTTTTAATGGTCTCACGTCAGCTTCTGGGGATTTAGAAATTATACTATGTTTACATACTTGGTAAGCCATATCTTCTCTTGTGTCGTATCCTACAAATATTTTCATCAGTCTCTTCTTTCTATATCTTCTTCAACACATTCGCCCCATTGAACTTCTAACACATGAGCATCTTCGTCTTCGGCATTGGATGCCTTGTGCCATACTTCTTTATCTATTTCATAATGTAAAGAATGGGGTTTAAGTTGAATACTTTCTTTTCTGTCATTATAATCAGTTTCCATAGTCACCTTACCTTCTAAAATACTCCATACTTCCGAGCGTTTAAAATGCCTTTGATCACTAAGACTTTTTCCAGGTTTAATTACAAGTTCTTTAACCTTATAACCTTTTTCTGGTTTATCATCAAGCACTCTCCAGTAACCCCAATCTCTAATTGTCTTTTGTGTTTTCCATTCATCCAAAACCCAACTACTTGAATTAGTTTTATTATCACCTCCTACACCAAACTCAAAACGTATCTTGTCATGGTAGGTATTCATTTCAGGAATATTATCTTTTGTTCTATCTCCGCCATTAGCAAAAATTATTTCTTCGCCATATCCTGAAGTTGCCATAAGTTTAAAAATAGCTCCACAAGCCGTATCGTCACTATCGTCCCAAGTCAAAACTTCATCAACTACAGACAATGCTTTCACCAATGTTAAACGTTCTTGTAGAGGCATAAATGGTCTACCCTTTTTACGTGCCAACCAATCATCAGAATTTAATCCAACAATAAGTTTATCACCAAGTTGTTTAGCGGCTTCAAAGTATTTTATATGGCCTGAATGTAAAGGATCAAAGCCTCCGGTTACTAAGACTACTCTCATAGTTATACTTATATTTTACTATTACTTGCTGGTAGTTGATTTGATACCTTGACATTTTGTTATGTAAGGTTTATAGCATCTAATCCAAGGACATAATTGTTTACACATGATAGCATCGTTTGGCCACCATCCAATTTCTTCTTGTAATTTCATAACTTCGCGAGCCGCTTCTGGATATATTATATAAGCACTATGACCTGGTAAACCTTGTGGCACATCATTACCTGTTAACCAAGGCACTTCATTTATTCCATTGTGTAGTTTTTTGTCGTATTCCTTTGCCGAAAATGTAGCACCAATAGGATCATTGATACTTACAGCACCATTATCAGGAAACCATTCTAAGATACTTAAATCAAACTTTTTTGTAAAGATAGCATCATGTTCTAATATTAAAATAGGTTGGCCAAGCGTGGCACATTTACGCCAAAGCATATAATGACTCTGTGCGGCCGCAATACGTTTGTTGTTGTCATAAGTTTTATATGCTGACAGAAGTAGTCCTGTTTTAGCACATTTTTTCTTTTTTCTTAAAGGCCAAGTGTAATTTACTTCCCACATATTTTCTGGAGTAATAGCAGGAAACTTTTCTACATCAAGATCTGATTTTGTATCTATAATGCTTTGTAAACATCTGTCAGAAAATTTTTCGCTATCTTCATGATCTTGGATGTATATGATATAAGCATTCATTTGTTTTGTATTTTTAATATGTAACTATCTGGAACTGACTTTGAACTGTAATCCCAATGAGTAACCTTGTGTGCTTGAATTGTGTTCATTAAGTTGTTATACTTTTCCATAGTGAAATCATTTGGGTGACTTGTAATCCAATGATGATTTTTATCAACCTTATCAAGCATCCACACATCTTCTATATAGTAAGCACCGCTAGGTTTTATAAATTCAAATAACTGCTGGAAAGTCAGTCGTTGTCCTTCAGGAGTATGTAATCCGTCATCTATAATAAAATCAAATTTTATGCCTTCATTTTTAAAATGATTATTACAAGATTGTGATGTGCTGTCAAGTTGAGCCCATTGTACTCTTGGATTTTCTAAACAAGGCAAATCTATTGCGTTTACTCTTTCAAATGTATCGATTGTATAAATTTGAGCTTTAGTAAAATACTCTAACCAAGCGTTTGTGCTTTCACCTTTAAATGTTCCTATCTCCAAAATATGTATAGGATCATTTCTTTTTGCTTCAAAATCTTTTTGATACAGTTCCCAATATTTGTGTTTGATTCCTTTATCACATTTGTGTTTTACAAAAATTTCTTTAAGTTCCATTTATGTCTCCAAAACTATTTAATCTCTTGAGCAAACCCATGAACACTAGTATGAATAACGTTGTAAGGAGCACTTAAAACTTGATACCAACCCCATTCGCTAGGTAGTAATTCAGCATTATTGACTAGACTGCTTACGAGCTTAGTATCAAAATGTTTTCTATGATGTATGATCAAAGCCTTAGGCAGGTAATGATACCAATCATCACTAGTAGCATTGTTATCTTTTGCTAACTCTTCTATCTTGCCAGACCCAAACTTTGGTCCTCTGTTGGATCTAGTCATGAAACCCACGGGACCTTTTTCGTGTGCTTTACGCAACCAATGATGTAAATTTACCTGACTGTCTATTTGAGTATTCCAATCTACACGTATGATAAGATCAAAATCTTTAGGTATTTTTCTTAGCAAGTCACAATGTTGAATTATTGGAACAATACCGTCATAAAATTGATCCCAAGTAGATCTATCGTTAACGTATTTTGTAAATTTTCCATGTTTACAAATATTCTTTACATCCATTGGATGATAATGCCATTTAGGATAGTGCATAGTGTAAAGATTTTCATGATAATCCTTATCAACTAAATTTGTTTTATTTGAAAAAGTGTGATAGTAATATGTACCTTCGGGCAGTTTATTTTTAAGTTGATTAACTATCGAACTATTTTTATCGTTGACTCCTGATATACAAACAGCTAATCTCATTTGAAGAACCATTTAATAATATTTTTAGCAAAATAAACTTGACTTTTTACTCCAGGATGTGGTCGTGTTTTTCTTTGTTTATCTAATCCATCATCAATATGAAAATCGTTTAAAAAGTTGAAAGTTCTTGCTTGTAGTGTATCTATCTTAAGTTTATTGAAAACATCTTTGTATTCCTTTATACTGTGTTCCATTATCAAATGAATACTTTTTACACCTTTACTTAATAAAAATGAATGGATATAATTTATTAATACACTATTCTCATACACACAATCATAATCAAAATGAAAATCTTCATAATACGTGCTTATCAAATTTATAATATCGTGTTTGTCTTTATCTTTAAATCCGTCCCAGAAATCTGTTGGCATATGATCTTTGCGAATAAATGAAGGCATCATATGTAACTTGTGATCAGAAAAACTGCCCCAGTGATCATGTTTCCTATCCTTAAATATAGTTTTCCGTTCAAAATTACTCCATAATATTATAGCAACACTATTTTCTTTAAATTTGTAATTTACAACTCTATCAGCAATCATTTTATTACCGGCACCTGGAATAGCTTTGTTATCTATTGATTTAAATTTTAAAAATGTTTTTAAATGATTTGGCCAAGCTACCTTGCTTGGTTCTGTACCAGGACCTATTTTATTGTTAGGATCTATACAGTCAGGTAGTCCATGGCCGTAAGTAAAGCTACAACCAAAAGAAACTAAATGGTGATTGGTACAATCCATGAATTATCCCCTAAAGCTCTGCGACAGCATAAAAGGAATGGTTTAAATCATATCCTTGGGTTACAAATACTTTATTAAATTTTTTGCTGTTAAAATAATCTTCTAAGTGTTTTGGTTCTAGTATATGGACATGTTTTCTGTTATTCCATGGTTTCCAATATCTTTGATCAGGGTGTGGAAGATATAAAAATAAGATTCCGCCTTTATGTAATCTAGTTGTCCAATGATTCAATGCTCCTACCCAGTCATTGAGATGTTCTAAACAATGTGAAGAAAATATATAATCAAATTTTTCATTAGGTAGATTAAAAGCATCGTATTCATCTGGCATCACTAGATCTATCATTCTTGCTCCTGGAAAAGCCCACTCTTTCCTATTTGGCCCTATATCTAATCCGTTGCCTGTTAAAATTTGTTTAGCAAAAGGAAAGGCATATTGTGCCGCAAAACCTTTAGACTGTAATTCTAAATATTCTTTACCATCATACTTAATTGTATTCATTAATTTTTACTCCATTATCCTTAAACATCTTAAGATGATGTTCCCATTTATCCCATGGTCTATTTGTATATATGTAGATATCTTCCGGCTTAAAAAAACATTGAGCCAAGTGCATATATCCACTATCTACTCCTATGTGTGCCCTTGCTTGACTCATGGCATAACCCGCCCAAGGAGCTCTTTTAAGCAAAGGATGTGTTGATTCTCCACCAAGTGTTACAATTTCATATCCTTTGTTATTCCAATAACGTTTAATTGAATCTAATTGCCAAGGTTTTAACATTCGCTTTCTAGCACCAGCATCAACTTGTATGGTTACAAATTTTTCTGGTAGTATGGACTTTGCTAATTCTATATCAGGGCATTGTGGTTTGATACAAGGATATGATTTCATATATTCGTCAACATAAAAACTTGGTTGTAAAACTTTTTGTATTTTGCCTGGATATTTTAAATAATAATGAAGTTCAGCACTAGGATGTTTTTGTAGTATAAAATTAAAAAATTGCCTGTCATGATCGCTTTCCGGAACAAACTTGTGGAAATTCAAATATACAGAATCACGTGGAAATAAATTAATTACCTCATTCCAAGTTTGTGGTTTATCTTTGTTATATTGATGTGATGCTATATGTAGAGTAGCAGGTTCACCGTAGTGTTGGCCGTAATTATATGTAAGCAAGGTTGAATGAACTATATCCCCGAAACCAGGACAACCATACGGCAAATTTTTAATCCTAGTACTCATATATCTCATTACAACATGTTTCATTATTTTCTCTCCAATACACAATAGCCATAACTTTTATCGTCTAACGTGTGCATTTTAAATTTACCTCTTGCTACACATTCATCTATAGCTCTCCGTATCTCGTGATAATTAGCATCATGAAATACCAAATATTTGTTAACACTATTTTCATATCTAAGTACTTCTCTGTTAACATGTTTGTAATGATGTAGACTATCTATTAAAGTCATATCAAACTGTTTAACAGGACAAAGTAAAGAGTCCTGTTCAACTAACGTAGCATTGTAGTTTACAAAAATGTGTTTATGTGAATTTAAATGCTTGAATGAAATATCTATGAGTTCGGCTTTAATTTTAGGATTACCTGTTAGCACAGCCGCGGCTGAACCTCCTTGCATAACTCCTAGCTCTCTATAACTTTCACACTCTTTTGCTAATTGTTCTAAGTGATCATAGTATCTTAAAAAATCATATGTATAATGCCCTTCATAAAAAGTCCTTATTTCTTTATAAAATTGCTTAAGGTCTTTTACATGACCAAAATCTTTTACGTTCATTTAATTGCCTCCATAAGTGCTGAAACATTTTCTCCTCTATTAGGAAGAAGATCTTTTAAAAAGAAATGTATAAAATAACCTTCTGCTAATCTATTATCATCTACGCCTTTATATAATGCGTTATATCTCCAGTCAAGATTTTTTGTAGGTATACCTTCTTTCTTAATCCACCAATTCAAAAGCATTTGGTCTGTTGACCATTTTTTATATCCTACACCATCTACAAAGTCTTTGAATTCTGGTCTAGAAATAAATTCTTTAGGAGTTTGGTTTTTTAAGAAAGGTATAAAATTATTTGTATTGATAACCATCAACCCCATATTATAAAACTCTGCTCCCAGATCATTCCATTTCCAGTTTACATCTGTTAATGGTTCAAAAGCCGCCTTAGAATATTTTCTTATTTTACTTTTGTATTTTTTAGCACACGGTAATTCTCTTTCAGCCACAGCACCGAAAGCAAATTTATTATCTAGTGTATCAAAAATATTTGGAGCGTTAGGACGTATATAAATGTCACTGTCTACTATTGCTACTTGATCAAAATTAGGTAAATGAGTGAAAGCGTTTTCTTTTTCATATATAGGCAGATACCCAAGGCGTTCTACAGCTTCTTTACTTCTACCTGTTCTTGATATATCAGGTCTAATTTTCAAAATAGGATCATTTTGTACTATATGTGTTATATTATATTTTAAGCAATAATCTTTTACACTTTGAATACAATGTTGATATAGATTACTTTGTTTCCCTACAGCAACTTGATATATCATTCTCTTCATTACAAATCTTTCGTAAAACTCATTTTGTCAGACTTATAGCTGACTTTGTTATTTAAATCAAATTTCATGTTAACAATACCGTCGCACAACATCCAATCTGCTGGCATAGCACCATTTGTGTGTACCCAATCTAGCATTTTCTTTGCTCCACTTGGACGTAAGATGTATGCTCTAGCACCTTCATACCAATTTCCAGGAGGTATTGGTTTGGCTTTCTTAAAACCTTCGAATTTGTATACATCACATATTTCAGTTTGACCCATGGGTTTTTTAAATATAACATCGTGTTCAAATATACACATGGGTGTCTGGCTTACAAAACATTGTTGCCACAGCATATATTGACTTAAGAAACAACCTGCTGTGCCTGGACGTTCCATAAGCCTTTTTGCTTTTTTACTTCCGCTGTATATCTTTAAATTATGATTACTTAGCGTATCTACGTTACCGTTTACTCCTGGATATAATTTTACATTCCATCCGTGTTTAACAGCAGATTCAAGAGCCCTTTGGGCCATTGTTACACTATTATCATATTCTGGTAGATAAATCAAATATCCGATCATGGTAAATTTAAAACTTCTTTCCGAACTTTTTCTTTCCAGTGTACCGGTAACCAATTCATTTGTGCCGCTTTGAATCTCTTATCATCTTTTTTACTACCCTTGCCCGTAGAAAAAATGTCATGCTTTTTTTGTCCCCAAGCATTCCATTGATAAGGAATATAAGAATATTTTTCTCCCATAGCTGACCATTGATCCATTGTTGATCTTAAGATATCCTGATCTACAAACCAGTAAATTTCCTTCTTGAACGCTTCTATCATGTTATCACTGAATAATTTTCTAAATTTTAATCCTTTGTCTCCTGTTCCTAAACATAAAGCACTTGCTATAAACACACCCGGATCTTTAGGTTTAGGCATAACAGCAACCTCAGATGCTATTGTTCTAAAATCATTTTGATGAAAACCGTTTCGCAATATTGTGTCACAATCTAATTGAAATATATTTTGAAGTGGATTATGGAATAATTCGAAAAGTCTCATAAATCTAGCACTGGCTAGATAAGTTCTTCTAGCTATGTAATTATGATCTCCTGTTTTAAATATATCCTGTCCTTCTTTCATTCTTTTAATATTTTTGTCAAGATTTTTATAAAGATCCTCTTTTACATGTTCATATGAATATGTAAATTTAAAATGTTGTGATAGATAATCTAAAACTTTTTGATCCATATTGCCTTCATTTATAATATGACAATGAACATGTATCCAACCTATTGTTCTGTTAATGCTTTGTGCTAATGCGTAACCATGTCTATCAAAGTAATCATAATCGCAACTAAAAAATATTATATCTTCTGCTTTTTGTGGAACATTATGTCCATGTAATTTTGGTAAATCAAACATCTGGACTCATTCCCGGTCTATAAGCAAGTACAGCATTTTTTTCTCCTTTGCCTAATTTTCTAACCATTCTATAACCTATATCCATTAGAACATCTCTAATACTATCTCGTTGGTAACCATATCTTGTAGGATGTTCTTTTCTTTCATAAAGTATAATAGGCTTACATCTTCCTATTGTATCAATTGCTCCTTTAGCAACTAAAGGTTCATATCCTTCAGCATCTATTTTTATAAAATCAACATTTTGTAAATTAAAAGAGTCTAAAGTTTTTATTTTAAATTTTCCATCTTTTTTATCTGGGTCGACATGTGTGCCGAAACTTTTGTTTGTTGTTTTAATACTTACTGATTTTTCAACATCGCCTAAGCCAACAGGATGTGTAGTAACGTTGTACACTTTTTTCATTGCTAGGTTTTGTTGTATACAAGGTAATAAATTTGTATCTAGTTCAAACGCATGAACATGTTCAAATGATTGACTTAATCTAAAAGCAGTAATACCAACATGGGCTCCTATATCGACTGCTATTCTTAATTTGGCACAATGTGAGATTGCTGTTTGTAGTTCTAGATTTTGATATTCTTCAATTTGACCCATACCTTGTTTCTTAGCACTCTTAAGGCAAATATCATTTGGTAAAGTAATCCATCCATCTAGTTCTGTATAATTCATTTTTCAACCTGATAATCAAAAGTACATTTCCATGCTAACCCATCTTGGAACTCAGTCCTACTAAACTGACTCCAAGATATGTGTTCTAACATATCTTGTCTATCAAAGCTGTGTTTATTTTGCCAATGTTCAACAGCACTTTGACCTAATATTTCTATTGGTTTTCCTAAACACAATGCTTCAACTGCGGCCATACTATGGTATGTAATGACCTTTTTTGCCTCTCTCATCATTGGTAATATCTGTTCAAATCTTTGCCTTCGTTTGCCTGCTTTTTCTCTTACCTTTAATGGTATGTTCAAACTGTTATAATACAATAAGGTTTTTTCTTTCCACTTATCATAATCTTCTCCCAAGTATTTAAAGATATTTGACTGGTTGGGTAACACAATCAGGTTGTAATCTCCTTTTAAATTCCAATCGTCAGACCATAGCCTTTCGTCCATTTCAAGTAGATTAGCCCGGGAATAAGGAATATTTTTTACTTTTGTATTTTGTAATGAATTATAACTTATACGGTAATACCAAGGTGTTTTATGCCTATGGTTTCCAATGTATCCGTTGTCTATATGGAAAAAATTTAGATTCTTGTTTTTTATAATGTAATCGAAAACCCAATTATCAAAAGGGTGACTGAATGCTAAAAATCTGTCTTGTTCTATTTCTTCAGGACTGCTTATAGTTTTTACATCACAATTAGCATACAAAAATGTAAAAAGTTGCCCACGTAATTTTCTGCTATTTTCTGGAACTTGAAACTTATAATGAAGCATCTTCCATGCCTGCTACTCTCAACTTGACTACATTGGTGATCTGCCATTGTTTTTGATCAAGTCCTTTTAGCAAGCCGAGCCATTTATTTCTCAGAAGTGCAAACTCGTTGATAATCTTTTCGTAGTCTACTACGTCAGCTTCACCATCAACATATTTTTCAACATCTCTACTAGATAAAGCTCTTTGATAATTTTCTAAATATTTTTTAAAAAATGTGCTACGTAATCTTCGTAATTCAATATTCAAATAATTAAGTATAGCTTCTATTTCTTGAAGCTGATTAAATCTATGTTCAACAATACCAGGAAGTTCTGCGGCCGAGCGTTCAACATTGCCTTTTAGCTTTGTTTCAGCACGAGCCGCAGTAAGTTCTGATTCGAAGTGTTGTATCGCTTCGGGGATCTTGTTTATGTCTCTACTTACTTTAGAGTAATATCCCATTTAATCGTCCCAGTTCTCTGGATCATGATCATCATAATCTTCTGGATCTTCCATATCAAGATAATAAGAAATTGCCGCATCAAGAAAGTCACAACTACCCATAGAATCTCTAAAAGCAGTATCATCTGTTCCAAAATCAGCACAGACATCAACATATTTTTCAGCTATAGTTTCTATGTGTTTTTTCTCGATACTGTCCTTAAAAGTATTCCAGATATCGACTATCATACTTGATTCCATTTTTACTCCTGTATCATTTCCTCGGGTTCATCGACCTTGGTATTTACCTCAGTAGTGTTTTCTATTTGTGAATCCGACATGACCATATTAAGTAGTTCTCCATCCCAGTTTTTGCGATACTCTTTGTGTTCTGTTCCTTTGGAGTCAATATACTTGAGTCTGTTTCCGTCTTTTACAAGAAGTCCTTGTTTTTCAAATAGATCAACAAGTCCACTATATGGATTCATACCTGTTTCGTATGGAATCTTAACTTGTACACCTTCAAAAGGTTTAGCATATCTAGTCTTCATTACCTTACAACCAGCTCTAATACCTCTTACATCAGATACTTTATTACCATCTTCGTCTTCTTTTAGTTTTAGTTTTTTCATTGCTACAACAATTGAAGATGCGTAGATAAATCCTTGTCCACCTGATATCTTATCATCTGGATCAAACATATCTTGCGATGCGTATGTGTGGTTAGTTGCTACAAGTCCTACGTTGTGACTACCAAACATGTTAACACAGTTTCTTACAAGTGCTGTCAGTGCCTTAGGCTTTCTACCCATGTCACCTTTCATATCACCTTTATTAAACTGATCAACATCTGTTGGAGTCAGTAACATTCCTAAACTATCAATTACAAATAAAACTTTAGGACGTTCTTCTTCTTCCATAGATTTATAGTCTGTCATAAATGTTGATACTGTTTTAGCTACATCATCAATCATGGACATATTTAATTTAAGGAGTTTGTCTTCTCCTGTATCTACATCTAGTCTTTGTAACCAGTCTTCATCTAAAGCATTTTCTGAGTCTATTAATACTACAAAAATACCTTGTTCTTGTGCCGCCTTTACAATATTACCAGCACAGAAATAACTTTTTCCTGAACCTGATTCTCCTGCGAATACCGTTACTTTGCCTAGCGGTACACCTTTGTGGAAATCTCCGCTAACCAAATAATTTAATGCGTAGTTTCCTGTCGATATCCAATCTGTTGGATCGTTGAAACCAGCACTCATGCCTGTAATAGATTTTGTAAGTGCCGTTCTGAATTTGCTTGGATCAAATGCCTTTGCCATAATACCTCCTTAGTAAGCCTAGTGGGTGTTGCCACCCACTAGTATATATTGTTACTGTTGTTGTCTAGCACGGATCATGGAAAGGATGTCTTCAGCCTTACCACTTGTCGTTGCTGGCTCTTCAGCCTTTGGTGTTTCCACTACCGGAGTCTCTGCTACCGGAGCCTCCTGCTTTGGGGTTGTATCCACCTTAGCCGTAGACGCTTGAGCTACAGGATCACCCGTTCTCGCCGCCATACCAGCTGGACGGAAATATTGTCCGAAACGATCCATGTCGTATGCTTCACCATCGACACTTGCTTCGAACATTTCCTTCATTACTTTAACTTCAACATCAGAAGGCTTCTTCGGAAGGAAGTCACTTAGATTAAACAAGCCATTTGTTTCAATAGCTTTCATTTCCGCATCACCTAAAGGACGCTCACGTCTAGCCCAAGTTGAAGTTGAGTAGTCAGCATATCCGCCTTTAGTTGTTTTATTAAGACGGAAGTCTACGCCAGCAGTATAATCTGTTGGCAATTCTTCCATATCAGGATCCATAAGAGCCTGTTTAATAATTTGGAAAATCTGTGGACCA
>MDTD01104355.1_pt1 | contig 22221 bp, 20 predicted proteins | sample 811221 | NCBI WGS metagenome assembly MDTD01 (sample SAMN05326646, study PRJNA326480) | marine metagenome | isolation source: seawater | place: Pacific Ocean: South West | collected 2011 | reverse complement strand
TCGCGACTATTTGAACTGTTCGACTGCTTTTTTAGTGAATTTCAAATTTGTCTGCGTTTGAGATGTTCATACATCTGATATTTCATAGGTTTGCTGAAGAATAGAATCACTTTCAGCGTTGCTCTGTCGAAATTCCAGCCTGTTCTTTTCTCTCTATCAGCCATCCACCATTAAATCCGGCGTTTCTCAGGCCGGCTACAACATCTTTGTTTCTTCGCATAGTATTCCAGACGAATTCTGATCTGTAATTTTCTATTCCCAGAAGCGTCGCTCCCTGATCAATTCCTATTGTCTCTTTTCCGACCCAGCCCGAGGGTTTGGCCGAATCTATGGTCATATTGAAGGCATCATAGTAGCCATGGGGACCAAGTAACTCTTTTCTATTCTGGGACCAATGTCTCAGGGTGGGCAGCACTATCTCCGGTGCAAAGGGAAGGGAACTTGCAGCTGCTGTCGGAGCGATAGTTCCATCGTCAGGGGCATGGGGAAAGCCCCTTGCTATGTATCCGTGAAATTCTCTGCTTTTGCCGTCAATCATTTTTGTCGAGGGTCCCGGACCATCACAGGCTGTTAGACCCCAGTCTAAGTTGCTGTATCCTTTCCAGTTGTTCGGATTGTCCTGGGCATAGAGGTTCTGCGCCAGGGCAGCTCTCCTTGAGTTTTCAAAAAAGTCGAGCTCGTGCCGAGCAAAGGTGGGATTTGTCACGCCTCGGAAGTCGACCCAGGATTGCGCGTACTGATGCCCAAATAGAGGACCGAAGACAACATGCTCTTGCCCATAGACAGTTTCAACTTTTGCGGAGCTGAAATACTTGTCTACTACAGCTTGACCGATGGGATGGGTGGGGGAGCCCGCGGCCATTATCATGAGAACGCTGGCTTCGTCAAAGCCACTCCAGGAGTGAGGAATCATTCCTGTTTCAGGGAGCCATCCGTGGCTTATCTTGCCTTCCTTTGTGAGGGCGGACTGCCAGTCAACTCTTTCGTACAGTTTTTGGGCAAGAGCTCGAATCTCCGTTTCAGCGCCATCTTCACGGTCATAGTAAGATCTTGCGAACTGAATTCCCGACATCAAAAGCGCCGTGTCTATGGTGGAGATTTCGCTATTGCCTGCCCGGGTGCCGTCTTCGGCATTTAGAAAGTGATAGAAGAAGCCGTTCTTGCCGGAAGTCTTTTCGACCTGATCGCCTTGCTCTGTGTTCCACAGAGTTCTAAGAGCTTTGAGGGTAGTATCTCTTGCCTCTTCTCTGGAGACCCAACCGCGCTCCACACCTATGGGAAAAGCGGTTAGGGCAAAACCTGTGGCAGCTATACTGGCCGGCGCATCCTCCCTGGAGCGGTCCAGAGTCAAGCCGGTCTCTTTGTGGGTATTGTCCTTGAAGTAGTTAAAGTGAGCTTTCTCTATGCTCTGGAGCACGATAGTGTCGGATAGTTTGAGCCATCCTTCACTGGTCTTCAGGGCATCGGGAAGAACTCTTTCCGCGATATCCTGGATTCCGTTATCTAAGGTGTTTCTCTTGAACCAGTCGTAGGTCTCCTGGACGGCGTCGGACCATAGCCCGGATTCAAATTCGTTGCCGGTGCAGTCTTTAGTAGTACCTTCAATAGAGGTTTCAGGCATTCTGGGGAAAGGGCTTCAGAGGATACACACCAATTTACAACAGAAATTGTGACTTTTAAGTACCTGAATTTGATCAATTCCCTGAAATTTCTCAGGACCATAGCAGTCTATGCTTTATGGTGCCAGGGGTGGTATCGCTCCTTGATCGCTCGTTCTATTGAGTCTCTTCCACGTGTTTTTTATAGTTGTCGAGAATGCTTTGCCAACCGGTTCGTTGCTGCTCTACCGAGAATGTGTTTTCGGCTTCAAATACTTCTTTAACGCGAATTCCGTCGGTCACCTCTTCGAAATTTACCTGCACTTTTCTTTTGTCGTCCAGCTCGAATTCAATGGTTTTGAACTGGGAGATTTTTGTGTAGGTTCCTTCCAGGTCGAATCCCATCGAGGCGTCTTTGGCTTCCATTCTATACTTGAAACGTCCGCCTTCCCGCAGTTCTGATTCTGCTTTAGGGCAATGCCACTCTTCTGAGGCGAAATTCCATTTTGTGACGGAATCTGGATTAGTCCAGGCTTTCCATGCTTTTTCCAGGGGCGCGTTTACGGTGGTTTCAATCTCTACTTTCATCGGGGACACCTTTGTTCGGAATTCAGGTTTCAATAACCTGGCTGTGGGAAGGGGAATAATAGCAAATTGAGAAACTAATAGCTTTCCACCAGAGTAGAATCGCTGGGAATTCTGTTTTGACAATGAATTCCGGATAGCACAAATTATTGGACTTAATCAGAGACGAAAAGTGAGAGTTTTGGCGAGATCAGCTTCAGGTTGCTAAAATCATTTAGAATCAAATCGATTGAAAGAATAAACTCTTTCTGGTTTTAAAGGGGATTTTTGAATGAGAGCCAGTGCCCTACTAACAGCTTCTACCCTGGTATTCGTCTTGTCTGCTCCGTGCATGGGAAGTGAGAACGGGATTGATGATAAAGCCGGCGGCGAAAGACGATGGCAGACAATAGAGTCGAGTGGAGGCAGCGGTAAGTTGATTGCGGCCGGCACGAAGCGTGTCTCCGTAACCTCCAGGGATTTGCCAGCGGTGCCACTCTATCCGAATGCATTTTATTATAAGAAGGGTAGTCAAAAACAAAGTCTCGGGACCCTGGGCATGGGCGAGATCAAGTATGTGAAATTTTTGACCCATGACAATGTCTCCAAGGTCTACTCTTATTATGTGGGAGCTTTGAAGCGCGGCGGGTACAGATTTTTGAAAGGAGCGGACAAAAATGGCTTTATGGCCCAGTCCGCTGCCAGGAAAACCCTGGTCTCCGTAAAGTACCGTGCTCTAGACAATCCCGCCGATGGCACCCAGGTCGGCATTGCCCAGTGCTATGCGCCTAAGGGAGCACCGCATACCATAATGTTCGGCATCAGCAAGTGGTTGCCACCCGGTGTGATGAAAGAGTGGAAAGGTAAGTAAATAGCTGTTTTGATTTCGTCAGGAGCTGACAGAATTGTACGGTAGAGTAAAGATCCATTTAGCATCTATTTGTCCCATCGCCCTCACTGCTCTATTTCTTGGATGCATCATGCAGATCAGTATTAAGATTCCCGTTGATGCATCCACCACAAAGAAGGGAGGAGAAGTCTCCAGGAACTTAAAAGGGGATGGTTCGAAGTCCTTACTGAGATTGACCGGTGAGATGGCAAAATCTTGCACTACCCGGGAGATTGGTGACAGCGTTTTCTATCATCGCTTTCTATTCCGAGATATGGTTGCCCATGCAGTCTCATTGTCTTTGAACAATGCCAGGTTTGTGGTGAAGCCTATAGTGGCGGAGACTCGGGCGACAACATCTTCCTTGACGATCAACTCGGAAGCTCTGGCTGGTATCAATGGTGGTTATTTTAATCTTACAGACGGAGTCAGTGCCAGTTATGTGGTTGTTGATGGTAAGCAGGTTTTAGACCCGACAGAGAATCAGGCTCTTGTTGATAATCCTCGTTTAAAACCTTTCCTGGCTCAAATTTTTGATAGAAGTGAGCTTCGCATATATGGAAGTATTGGTACGGAGGCGACCAATTTTAAAGGTCAGGTGACTCCCCATGGAAGTCCTTGCTGCAAGGAGATGAAGCTAATTTCTTCTATCCAGGGAGGCCCTGCTCTTTTACCATCGATTACTTCCGAAAAAGGAGCTTTTGTCCGGCGAGAAAAGAATGGCAAGGCGACTGACTCTATCGGTACCACCAGGAAGGCCGCCCGGACCGCCGTGGGATTAACTGGTGATGGTGGCATAGTTCTGCTTGTGGTTGAAGGATCAAGAGGCAAAGAGTTTAGCGCCGGCGCGACGCTCAAGGAACTTGCCCAGCTGCTCAAAGAGATCGGCTGTGTTGAGGCTCTCAATCTGGATGGCGGCACCTCCACCACAATGGTTGTTAAAGATCCCTCTGGTCAGGTACTGACCCCGGGAAGTCGTCGGGGAAGAGCACTGGACAAAGGATACTCACTACTTTTCGCAAATGAGATCGAGAGAAAGGTTAAATCAGTTTTGGCAGTGATGCCGCGTAAGTAGAAGTCGTTTGCTTGACACAGTTTTTTTACTGGCTTTGTCAAGTTTCACTCTTTAAGGCAATTCGCATCCGGGGCGTAGGTTTTGTTTGTCATCTTCTGTTGTCTCAGGATGGCGAGGCCGCTGAGATGCAGGGCGTTGGAAGAAGAGGACTGGCAACACTCTTCGATTACGCAGGTTAGCAGGTCGGAGTCAAACGCATCATATGCAGTGGCTAGAACACAGTCCTCCGTGTCGAGACCGACAATATGCACTTCTTCTATTTTTTCTCTTCTCAGGATCTCCAAAATATTCGGCTTGCCCTTAAACGCAGATTTGGATTGTTTATCTATTTTGAGGGCTCCAAGATTTTGCAACTTCTTGTCCAGCTCCAATAACAATGGCTCAGAGATGCTTGGACGATCACAGAGAAAGTTTTGCTGTCTGTGCCATATAGAGCCTTCCCGGCAATGAAACTGGACATTGAAATAGAGTCTGTATTTCACATTTGCAATCAACCAGAGAATATTCTCCAGGATGTACTTTGTTCGCTCGTTGACAAAGGGTTCTTGAAGGTCTACAAGGATGAGAACTCTTTCCGTAGTGCTTTCAGGAATTTGCATGGATATCTATTTATGCGGCGCTTCCGGCTAAATTTGTTCTATTCAATGTTATTCTATTTTGGGGTAGAAGAGCAACGATATTACGGTGTTGGATAATAGCGAATCACTGATTGGTCAGAAGATAGGCAAGTACAGGGTTGTGGAAGTGCTTGGCTACGGAGCCATGGGCGTGGTTTTGAAAGCGGAGAGAGAGCCGCAAGAGACTGGCGAACCTGTCGAGAAGGACCTTGGCTCTCGTTTTGTGGCTATTAAGGTTCTCTCTGCTCAGTTATCCCGGGACGGAGTCAGCAAAGAAAGAATGCTAAGGGAAGCTGAGATGCTTCGTCGACTGCACCATCCAAATATAGTGGAGACCAGGGAATTCGGACTGCTCAAAGACGGAAGAGCATATCTTGTCATGGAGTTTGTCCAGGGAGAGACCTTAGATAGTTATCTGGATAGGTCCAAGATTGCTCCGGTGGACCTGGTGGTAAATATCGGATTGCAGCTGGCTAATGCCATGCAAGTAGCCCATGAGCGCGGCGTGATTCACAGGGACTTGAAGCCACCAAACGTAATGTTGGCGAAAGTGGAAGGGCAGCTCTTTATAAAGGTTTTGGACTTTGGCGTCGCTCGTTTAATGGATGAGGAGCGGCGATTGACTCGAACAGGGGAAGTTGTTGGCAGTCCTATTTATATGAGTCCTGAGCAATGCCAGGGAAAGCCAATGGATTCGAGATCCGATATCTATTCTCTAGGTATTGTTCTGTTCTACAGTCTTACCGGTTGGTATCCCCATAAGGGTAATACTCTGCGTGACACCTTTGTGTTGAAGACCACTATGCCGTGCCCTTCTATAAAGGAAAAAAATCCTGGCTATGATGGGCCTGTCGAACTGGACAAGCTGATACAGAGGTGTTTATCGATAGAGCCGGATGATCGATACCCAAGCATGGAAGAGGTTTTTGTCGAACTACAAGAGATTGCTGAGCGATATCAAATAAGCACCGCTCCGGTCCCGGGGCTGGGCGATGAGGCCCGCCGAGTAACGGCTGATTCAAACCAGGGTGAACCCATAGGGGTCGACCGTCTGCGTGCTTTTTCTGCAAAGTCTTCAGGGAGCGGTCCAGCCAAATTCTTTAAGAGAGTCTTTGATGGTCCCACGGCACTGGTTGTGATAAGTGTATGTCTTGCTCTCTTCTTTGCCGTCATTTCGCTTGTTCCCCTTTTGCGCTTGAATTCGCAGTAAACAATTTGCCAACAAATAGACCTCATACTCGAAGTATGGGGCAAGCGCAAAAGTGTTTGAGAAAGCGCTGAATCCAATTTTAAAAGACTAAAAATGTATTCCAAGTTTTTATGAAGTCGGGAGCACCGTCTTCAGGAGGTTGTTATGAACGCACTAGACGGAATTGATATGGCAAAGCCGGAAAAAGTGGGACTTGATAAAGCTGATTCTCAAGGCGAAGTGGGCGATATTTCAACGGTTCTCAGTCAGCAAGCCTGGGGGCGCCCTGCCGGGGGTGGACCTTCTCCGATAGAAGAGCTTGGTAGACCTGGAGGCGTATCGTCAAACAACAATCTTCCGGAACTATTCCTTTGTGAACCTCTTCAGAATAGTGAGCCCCTATCGGGAGACTCTGGAAAGCCGGGAGAAGGGCTTCCACTGCCGGGTGGAATCACGGACCATATGGAAGAGCGTGGAGCAGGCTCGGCTGCCGGAGGTAGCGGATTCTTAATGGAATGCAATCCGGTCAATCAGTTACCTGGTAAAAGCGCCAAGCCAGGCAAGTATAACGATGCAATTAGAACGGAGCAGATACCCAGAAAACAGTAGATTTGACATGAGGGCTATCAGAGGGGAGGTTTTACCTTCCCTTTGATGCGCTTTCACTCCCGGAGCACTACTTCATCAAATGCTGTCACGTTGCGGTAACTTTTGAATAGTAGGCTCTAGATAGCTCGTTGAATGACTCACAATTACTATTTAACTCGTTTCTAACCATGGCAAAAATTCTGCTTATAGAAGATGATTTGATGCTGGCTAAACTGATTTGCCAGCAGTTGAGAGCACAGTTTCATGTGGTCGATTTGGTCCTCGATGGAGATAGTGCCCTCGACTATTTACTTTGCTCTGATTTTGATCTGGCGATCCTGGACTGGGAATTGCCTGGTCTCAGTGGTCCGGAGCTGTGTGGGCAATATAGGGAAGGCGGGGGTGTCGCACCTATCTTGTTTCTGACAGGTAAGACTGATATTGAACATAAATCTCAGGGATTCAGTGCCGGAGCGGACGACTATCTGTGCAAGCCATTCGATATGCAAGAGTTGATACTAAGAATTGATTCTTTGATGCGTAGACCGACAGCTCTAAAGTCAGAGTCGCTATCCAGTGGTGATTTGCGGGTAGAGCCTCGATCCGGCAGAGTGCGAATTGAGGAGAATGAGGTACGCTTGCAGCCTAAAGAGATGGCTTTGCTGGAGTTTCTCATGCGCAATCCCGATACTATTTTTGACCCTGCCAATCTTCTCGCTCACGTATGGGAGACCGATTCCGACTCCAGTGAAATAGCATTGAGAACATGTATATCCAACATCCGCAAGAAATTGGGCGGTGCGGATCGAAAATCTGTCATTGAATCGGTTCATGGCAGAGGCTATCGATTCAATACAGTGTAGTTGTCGTTGCCACTATTGTGGTGGATTGAGCCTGGCTGATTTTTTGATTTTGAAATGCAATGGTATCGCAAATGATGCTTCTTATTGCTGCCTCTCAATGCTCTCACTAAATATGCACAATCAGTTTGCGATGGGAATGGATACTTCGAAAGTGCTACCTTTGTCTCTTTCGCTCTCCACTGTAATGTTTCCACCGTGCAATTCGGCAAATTCCTTTGAGATTGCAAGACCAAGACCAAATCCAGCTTTTCTACCTCGGCTTTCTTTGCCTGTTTGCTGAAATCTATCGAAGATCCTTAGTTGCATTCCTTTTGCTATACCGGGACCCTGGTCACGGACCCTGAAGTATGCGTGGAGACCTTCCAGAGAACCCTCAATGTTTACGGTTTCGCCCGGGGGTGAAAATTTTATGGCATTGGAGATTAGATTGACAAGGATTCTTACAATTTTGGCTTCGTCGGCATAGAAAACATCATTATTGTATTCGCTCTCCAGTTTGACTTGCAGCTCATCTGCATAACGCTTCATCAGCCCCATGGAATTGTTGATTACTTTGCCGATACTTGTTTCGACAAGCTCCAGCTCCATTTTTGAGGAGTCGACTTTTTCCGTGTCCAGAATGTTAGCCAGAACTGAGTTCATATAGTCGCTGCTCGTTAATGCCCAACCCACAGCATCTTTTCCATCTTCATTGAGCTCACCGTAGGTAGTGTCGGCCAGGCTGGTGAGAACTGCTCTCATTGTGGTCAGTGGAGTGCGCAGATCGTGGCTGATCATGGATGCTAGATTCATCTTGTATTCCAGAAGTTTTTGTTGTTCGGAGATGTCCTTGACGTGGACACAGAATCTTGACCCCTCTTGTGTTTCCAGAATATTCACCGAAACTTCCACTTTGAATTCTCTGCCACTGGAATTTTTGCCGGAAAGCTTTATCGAATCCCCACTTGCCCTAAGCTCTGTCAACCCAGGCAAAATGCAGGTAATCGCTTTTCCGTATAGCTCAGATGTTTCGTATTCAAAGGATTGTCTGAGCTGGGAATTTGTTGCCTCAATTTTTCCTTCTTCATCAAGAATAGCCAGACCAAGAGGAATGCTGGATAGGATTGTGCTCACTTGTTTCCAGGTCTTTTCTTGAAGGTCCTGGAACTCTTGAATCCTTTTTTCTCTTTCTATAAGAGCTTCCCGGAGTTCATCCGCTGATAAAGAATCAATTTTGTCCGGCTCAAATTTCGTCATTTTTGTTTTTCTTTTATCGAGAAGAAGTCCACCTGATTATAGCTGCCGAAATTCAACAGTGTCCCTTTTGTCTTGGCATTCTACCCGATATTTCAGTAGGGAAAGGAAGGTTGCCTTTGATGAGTATAATTAGAGAGTCGATGTTAGGCATTTGATTGGGTAGATGGCAGAGCAGTCTCAAGGTCCACACAACGATTCTGATAAGGATTCAGGAGCGCATAAGCTTAAGGGATCACTGACTCAGTGGTTGATGCTTTTGAGCCACAAGGCTAATCTCGAAGATGCCAGGCAGTCAGGTGCTTATTGTCAGGTATGTGGTCTGAAAGTGCAGGCTGATAAGCCTGGTTCTTTGACTCAATGGATTTTTAAATTTCATCTTTGTCGTTGTGAGAGCGACAGACTGGAACCTTCCGAGGACCTTGCTGAGATGGAGGTTGATAAGGGCGATCCTTACCGGATGCCAGCCTTTATCATGGAAGAGACTGAAGATAGTGAAGCGGATAGGCGGGATTTCCCTGCTGATTTCCCTTTTGAAAGATTTCAGCCTATGAAGGAAGTGGCAAGAGGCGTAAATGGAGCCGTTTTTCTAGCAGTTGATCGATTGTTGAAAAAAAGAGTTGCGGTGAAGCTGTTAAACGTAGCAAACGATCAGCGGTATGTGGATTTTCAAAATGAAGCCAGGGCTGTTTCGATGATAGACCATCCTAACATCGTTCGAGTTTTGGATTTTTCAGTGAGTGAAAATGGCGCACCTTATATGGTGATGGAGTACATCGAAGGACAGGGTCTTGATCGGTATCTCGCCGGGCATGAGAATTTTGAAGAGAGAGAGCTTGTGGAACTTTTCTTGCCGGTCGTTGAGGCTCTTGGTCACGCCCATAGCAAGGGTGTTTTGCATCGAGATTTGAAGCCCGAAAACATCCTTGTGGTGGAATCGGCCAAAGGTCTTCAGCCGAAAGTGGTCGACTTCGGTCTGGCAAGGATTGAAAAGGAGACGCTCTATAGAACTGACGGCGGTGACCGTTATGTTGTCGGTACTCCGACCTATATGAGTCCTGATACTGTGCGTGGTTTGCCCTATGATCACCGTTCCGATATTTATTCTCTCGGCACAATTCTTTTTGAGGCTTTTTCCGGCGCTCTGCCATTTGATGCTGAAGACGCCCTGGAGCTCATGGGTGTTAAGTCAAGTCAGGCGGCGCCTTCCCTGGCTTTCGCATCACAGACAGCGAGGAGTTTTTCCCCGGAGCTGGAGGCACTTGTTGCTCGAACTCTCTCCCTTGAGCCTGGGCAACGATATTCCAGCATGGAGGAGCTACATAGTGCGCTTTCTAATTTGGCTATGGAGCATGAGTCTGAGCTTGATTCCCAGATGATACCCGGTGAAATATTGAAGAACTCTGGCTCGCCGATTGAGGAGAGAGAAAGTCTTAGTGCCAAAGGCGAGTTAGGTGGGATAATTAAGTTTGGTTTGCTTGTTCTTGGCGCTTTTGTTTTGATGGGATCTATTCTTGCGAGCTACAGGCTATTTAATGAAGGAGAGATCTTCAAGAGTAATCTTTCGGCTAACTCAAAGAAATCTTCTCTTCTGGAAATGGAAGGAGCCGATATCCCCGGCTTAAGAGCAAGCTCCAGCTATCTGGAAGTTCCTTTCAAGGACCTGCATATTTTTGCCTATTCGGAGAAGCCTGCTGAGGATGCTCATCTAGAAGCGTTGAAGGATATGGAGCCCCTGGATGGACTGGTGATAAAAGACTGTCCTATATCTGGAAAAGCTTTGAAGATACTTGAGGGTAAAGGTGTTCGGCTGCTTTTCTTGCGTGGATGCAAACTGGATAGAGAAGCGCTTGATGTGATTGGGGAATTGACTACACTAGAGAAAGTCAATTTGCATGGTGTTGATCTCGGTGACAGCGGTCTGACTTTTCTTTCAAAGCTAAGTAAGCTCGACTTTCTTGGTCTAACAAGCACAAGTATTGAGGCAGATGATCTCAAAGTCCTCCGGCAAATGCCTGAGATCAAAGAGTTGAGGATTAGTGCCAACAAGCTGGGAGATGATGTCTTCGATTATATTCTTGGTTGCAACAGCCTGGAGTCATTGACCATGAGCGATAACAATATCACTGAGAGGGGTATATTGCGGCTTGCTGCTATGAAGAGTCTCAAATCTGTCTATTGCCGGGGTAGCAAGCTCTCCCCGGTATCGCGAAAGCGGGTTCTAAAGCAAATGCCCAATATCAAGATCTATTTTGAGAAATCAGAAAAAGAAAAGGAGAATTTTAGTTCTCCTCTTCTTGAAAATTACATTTAGCTGATTGACAGTAGACTAAACCCGAGTCTTTTTACGACGCTTGGCGAATTCCACTGCTTTCAAACGGGCAATAGCACGGGACAGGGCCATCTCAGTGAGGTAGGTGTCCAGTTTGTCTTCTTTCTGAGTCTTTTCTGCTTCCGCTCTGGCTTTCGCTTCGTTAGCTCTGGCTTCGTTGATCTCAACGCCCAATTCAGCAACGTCACTAAGAACATGAACTTCTTCATTACCTACTTCGAGGATGCCACCGATGATGGCGGCACTTTCTTCTTCTCCGTTGTTCGTATAACGAAGCATATCGATACCGAGTGCGGTTACGAGAGGTTCGTGATTAGGCAGAATTGTCAGTTCGCCATCGACAGCGGTGGCGGTTAGCTTTTCTGCTTCTGTCTCCAGAACCACTCTTTCCGGTGTGATTATCTTGAGCTTGAATTTACTTGCCATGATGATTTAGCTCCTCGGGCATTATTTTTTTCTGCTTCGCGCAGTACTTTTTCTACGGGGGGAATTGGTTTTGGTTTTCAGTGCGGAGCGGTGTTTGATGATTGAGTCTATCAAACCGTACTTTTTCGCTTCATCTGCAGTCAAATAGTGATCTCTTTCAATATCTTCTTTGACTCGGCTTTTAGGCTGACCGCTGCAACGATGAAGAAGCTCTATTTGTGCTTCCTTGAATCGTTTACCTTGCTCCGCTTGAATCTCCAGGTTGGTGATATCTCCTTCTGCTTCCCAGATTGTCTGGTGAAACATGAGAGTGGAGAACTCATAAGCGGATCTCTCTCCGGTGCCTGATGCGAGAATTTCGCAGGCTCCGGAGAGAGCATGGCCGAGACAGATGGTGTTCACCACCGGCTCGATCGAATGCATGATCGCAATGATGGCGTCGGCGTTGTAGCCGTTGCCGCCACTGGAATTGATGTAGAGATTGATCGGCTTTTCAGAATCCCTTTCGGAGAGCCTCAGAAGTCGACGGATCACAGGGACCGCAATGTCGTTATCCAGTCTCCCGAAAATGTAGACATTGCGGGAGCCCTGCTCTTTATCCTTATCTTCTTCTTTATTTGGCTCTTTCTCAGAAGCCTTGGTTTTCTCTTTGCTCATTTGCGGCTTTGATTACTCATCATCCTTGAGTTTCTTAGCTTCTTCACGAGCTTCATCTATTGAGCCGACCATGTAGAAGGCTTGTTCCGGCATGTCGTCACAATTACCTTCGATGATCTCTTTGAAGCCTTCCACCGTATCCTTGAGTTTCACGTATTTACCAGGACGTCCGGTGAATATTTCAGCTACGTGGAACGGTTGAGAGAGGAATCTCTGAATTTTTCTAGCTCTGTTAACAGCCAGTTTGTCTTCTTCGGAGAGTTCGTCCATACCGAGGATGGCGATGATGTCCTGAAGATCTTTGTATTTCTGCAGGGTCTGCTGTACTTCCCTTGCTACTCTGTAGTGCTCTTCACCAACAACTTCAGGCTTGAGCGCTGTGGATGTACTGGCCAGAGGATCTACCGCAGGGTAGATACCGAGTTCAGCAATCTGTCTACTGAGAACGGTTGTGGCGTCAAGGTGACCGAAAGTGGTAGCAGGAGCGGGGTCTGTCAAGTCATCGGCAGGTACGTATACGGCTTGTACCGAAGTGATTGATCCGTTCTTCGTGGAGGTGATTCGCTCTTGCAGTTCACCCATCTCATTGGCGAGGGTGGGCTGGTATCCAACCGCGGAAGGCATACGACCGAGAAGGGCGGATACTTCGGATCCGGCTTGTACAAAACGGAAGATGTTGTCTACGAAGAGAAGAACGTCTTGCTTACTCACATCACGGAAGTACTCGGCAACGGTAAGAGCGGAGAGACCGACTCTCATTCTGGCGCCGGGCGGCTCGTTCATCTGACCATAGACCAGGGCAACTTTATCGATAACGTTGGATTCGATAAATTCGTTCCAGAGGTCATTACCTTCTCTGGTTCTTTCACCAACTCCACCGAACACCGAATAACCACCGTGGTGCATGGCGATGTTGTGGATAAGCTCTTGAATGATAACGGTTTTACCTACACCGGCTCCACCGAAGAGACCGACCTTACCACCTTTAATATAAGGTTCGAGAAGGTCGACAACTTTGATACCGGTTTCGAATACAACGGTAGAAGTATCAAGTTCTGTCAGGTCAGGGCATTCGCGGTGGATGGGCCACATGTCGTCAGCTTTCACTGGACCGGCTTCGTCCACTGGCTCTCCCAGTACGTTGAGAATACGACCGAGGGTGGCAGTACCAACCGGTACTTTGATTGGGCTTCCGGTGTTGATGGCGGTCATGCCTCTCACCAGACCATCGGTTGTGCTCATGGCAACGGTTCTGACTCGGTTGTCACCAAGCATCTGTTGCACTTCGCAAATAACTTTTTTCTCTTCACCGGCTGGGTTAGTACCGACTATTTCCAAAGCATGGTAGATCTCGGGAAGATGTCCGCTTTCGAATTCGACGTCGACAACGGCTCCGATAACCTGTACCACGCGACCTTGTGTGCCTGTTTTGGCTTCCAGAACTGTACTCATTTTCTCTCCAGTAGCTTGCGGTTCAAGTAAGAACGAAAAATCTTATTGCCATAGGATAGACCTAAATAGCTACTTTTACCCGGTCGTTTATGATACTTTTCGTATGCGGAGGCAGAATCTTTTACGCTTTGTTGCAAACCCGGCGATTTCGCCCACCAACCGGGCCTCATAATCTGTGCAAAAATAGTGCCTTCAAAATAGTATTTGTACGCGTCATTAGAAGAAAACTTTGAATAACCCCAAAACTCAACGGTTTTTGTCGGATTTCGTGAAGTTAATCTTGCTGGTTATCGTCGGCACGATTGGATTCATGCTGGTGGAACGGTGGAGTTTTTTGGATTCCCTATATATGACCGTGATCACCTTGACTACGGTGGGTTATGGCGAAGTATATCCCCTGGACACGAACGGCAAAATCTACTCGATAGTGCTCATTCTTGTCGGTGCCGGTGTGGTTCTTTACATCCTTGGGGATATGGTAGAACTCTTAATTGACATAAATCTCGGTGGAAGAATGCGATATAAAATTGTCAAGTTGCAGGGGCATCAGATTGTCTGTGGTTTCGGGCGGACCGGCCAGGAAGTAGCTGAGCACTTTAAGTCAAACAAAATTCCTTTTGTAGTAATTGAATCCGATCCGGAGGTGGCCAGGGAGGCAGAGGATCTTGGCATGCTTGTTCTGCAAGGGGACGCATCCACAGACGAAGCTTTATTGGATGCACAGATCACGAAAGCCAGAGGAATCGTTTGTGCTCTTCCCGATGACACCCAGAATACATTTATTGCCTTGACAGCCAAAGGCTTGAAAGAAGATATTGACATTGTGTCCAGATCAGCTAATCCCGGTTCGGAAGCTAAGTTGAAGCGAGCCGGCGCTCGTATGGTCATATCCCCTTATGTGATCTGCGGTAAGAGACTGGCGGCTGCTGTCACCCATCCCCTTGTTACACAATTTCTCGATTTTGTAATGCATACTCCGGGTAAAGACTTGCGGCTTGAGCAGGTGCACATCGCAGATGAGTCGACCCTGATTGGCCGTACGTTAAAAGAGACGAATATAAAGCAAGCTTCCGGTGCTATGATCTTGGCTGTCAATCAAAATGGTAAGCTGATTACAAATCCTTCACCGGATCTAATTTTTGGTGCCGGTGATGAACTGATAGCATTAGGAGCACAGCAAGAGCTTAATAGATTGACCAAGCTCGCATCACAGGGAAATCTGAGGAAAAACTATGACTAACGAGCCCCCTACCCAACAGGACGAAGCCATCATCACCCTAGAAGGGGAGGATGGATCCGCTTACGCCTGTCAAATGCTGGATGTTATTGACTTCGAAGAAAATCGATATGTGATCCTGCTTAAACTCAAGGATGAGTCTGCCGAGAATACCGAAGAGGCTGAAGAAGATGAAGAGTCTCTCGTGATCATGCGTCTTATCCAGCAAGACGACCAGGCAATTTTTAGAACCATCGAGAGTGACGAAGAATTCAAGCGAGTTGTCGCTCATGTGGAAGAGATCGCCCGGGCTGCTGTCAGCGAAGAAGAGTAGATTTTTCTGAGACCAGGTAGGTAGTTCACTATGTCCAATCAGTATCTGAATGATTTGATTGGTACTCAGGTTGGTGAATACACGATTCAAGAACTTGTGGGAGAGGGGACTTTCTCGCTTGTTTTTCGCGCGACCGACCGCCTGGGTCAGAGCACCAAAGCAATTAAAATTCCCCGATCCTACACGGCTCAGGGGAATCGCAAAGACGATAGTGTTCCTACCCAGGTCTTTATAAAGCGACAGGATCGCTATAGTCCCCAGGAAGCTTCACCCATTCATATACAGAAGATCCAGGTTGCCCGGACACGTTCCATACAAGATCAAGGTATGGTGAGCGTTGAGGACTATTCTTTTGACGAGGCTTCCAAGTCATATATATCGATGCCGCTTATTACCGGTACTTCTTTCCGGCAGTATTTAAATGCCGGACCTATTCCTCTTACGGTTTTTCGCAATCTGGCTCTTACTCTGGATCGGCTCAGTCGCAATCCTGAGTTTGGTTACCATGGTGATGTCAAACCGGACAATATGATAGTCACCGACAACGGTGTCATCCTGGTGGACTGCGGTTACTTTGGCTCTATCGAGCCCGATTCCACCCCGGATAATGACAAGAAGACTTTAATTGTCACCACTCCCAGATACTATCCTCATCTGATCGCCGATGATCTGCTGGCTTTTGGATTTTTATTGTGGGAAGCCGCTTGCAGAAAGCCTTTACTCAGAAAGGTCTCTTATTCCAAAGATCATGATCTTGAAAAAGTTTCCGATGAGATATTATCTCTTGTGTACGAAGAAGAAGCTCTGGGCAATTTCCATTTTTCCCAGATTGTGAAAGCGAAGCCGCCCTCTGAGTATAGACCGGGCTTGCCCGATGAAATCGAAGATGTCTTGTTGAAGGCGGTGCAGCTCAGCTTCGATGAAGACGGATTTTTAGATTGCGGGGAAGGCTATGAGTCATTTGAAGAAGTGGCCGATGACCTTGCCGGACTGATGAATCTGGGTATACACTACCTATAACCCGGAAAGTGGCAATAGAAATAGAATAGGGAATCGGGAGCTGGGATTCGCAAGTGATTTGAGGCGGGCGATATGGTCGACGAAAACATAACCAATCTCCCCGATTCTGTTTGTCAAAAGTGTGGACTGGGACAGCAAGACTGCTCCTGTCGTACGGTCTTTGTGGAGAACGCACCTGGCCAACAAGAAAATAGCCAGCCCAAAACAAGCCAACAGATCTTCCAGGTGGGGGCTCACCAGGTTGGTCATGTCGTGGCGGGGCGCTATGTGATCAAAGGGGTAATCGGTGTCGGCGGTATGGGCACCGTTTATGATGCCAGGCATATTGTCTTGAATAATAGAGTGGCGCTCAAAGTATTGCGCCATGAACTGGTTGAAGAAGAGTCTATAATGAAGCGCTTCGAGCAAGAGGCTCGTGCCTGCGCGGAATTGAAGCATCCTAATCTGGTTTCCGTTTATGATTGCGGTATTTCAGAGGACGGTGAGCCATTTATTGTGATGGAGTTTCTTGAAGGGCCGCTTTTGCTTGATGAGATCTCCGGGAATTCCCTTGGGCATGGAGAATCCAGGAGGCAAGGGAAGGTAAGCCTGGAGCGTTTCTTTGAAGTGTTTGAGCCTGTCTGTACTGGTCTGGAATACGCTCACAAAATGGGGGTGGTGCACCGGGACCTGAAGCCGACCAATATCATTGTGACTAGAACCCCGGAAGGAGAGCGATTGCCTAAGGTGGTCGATTTTGGTATCGCCAAAATCGAAGATCTCGGCGGCAATATGCAGATGCTCACCCAGACAGGGGAGGTCTTCGGCAGTCCGGCTTATATGAGCCCTGAGCAATGTCAGGGCACCACTGTTGATGCCCGCACCGATGTTTATGCCCTTGGTTGCGTAATGTACGAAGCCCTTTCCGGAAAGCAGGCGTTTGCTGGCCATAACATAATGACCGTTCTGGAAATGCAGCTTAACTCAAGCCCCCGCGCTTTATCAGAGCTTCAACTTAAAACGGAAATTCCGGATTCTCTGTCGGCAATTGTGATGCGGTGCCTGGAAAAGGATCCCGACTTGCGATTTCAGTCTTGTCTCGAACTCAGGCAAGCGCTGGTAAGTGCTAGAGATAACATGCTCGGAGCGAATACATTTAAGATCGGAGAGAAGAAGTTTAAGTTCGAATCTTTGACAGCGGTATTACTGATGATGGCGATCGCGCTTTGTGTCTTCAGTTTCTCTTCATTGATGCCGGAGGAGATTCGCGAGAAGTTGTTCGTGGCTGATAAGGCTTCATCATTAAGTTTGAGCGAGAGCGCCGAGAAAGCCATAGCGGAGCTGATGCTTGCCAATTATGCTGGAGGGCATGATGTTCTTGCCATGTCTGTGCCAGTCTACGAAAAGTACTTGAAAGAGTTGAGTGATGAGCCTGAGTCGGAGAAATTGAAGGTGGCTCTTCTCATGCGAACTGTCTACGCTTACAAAAGCATTTGGAAGTATGAAGAGGGCTTCCGTTTCTACCAGAAGCACCTGACTGAAGTGAAACAGTTGGAAGATGCCTTCAAGCATTTTGAAAAGGATTCTGTGTTTGGTTCACATCTGGTGCTTTTTCACTATTACGGTGGTTATTGTCAGAAGAAGGCTGGAAATAAGGAGGAGGCTCTCAAAGCCTATTCCCGTGGAATTAAAGCAGGCAATAGTTTCGCGGCTCCGGACTGGGTAAGGGTGAAGGTCCTTCTGGAGAATGCCAGACTGCTCAAAGGAAACTTTGTGGACAGCAAAAAATTGAATCCAAAGGAGAGATGGCAACTTGCGTTCAAGGCTCATGATTGTGCTCACCAGGTACAAATTCTCGTGGAAGCCATGGACCCGGATTTGAAACAGGAAAAATTGTTCGAACTTGAAGAGGCTCTCCGCTGGCAATGCTACACAAGTTGGGACATGGGCAAGTTGAATACTGCAGAAGAAGAGATTCGGCGAGCAATCGATGTTTCGAAAAGCAGGGATGATCTAGTGAGAACCAAAGAGAACTATCTCACTCTGGAGGCGCTGTTAAAGTCCCAAAATAAATCGGAGCAGGCCGATCAGAACGCATTCAAAGAGTTTGAACGCCAGTACAACTTGAAGAGAAAGAAGTCTTGAAGTTTAGTAGATCAAGGGCGGCTTGAATAGGTCTCAATCTGGCTCTTGGTCTTAGCCTTAGCCTAACAGGAGTTTGGGCTCTTTCTTCAATGCTTCGGGCTCTTTGAGGATATCGCCGACCATCTCCGATACCACTATATCCAGTGGCGCACGGGGGTGGAAAGTTCTGTGGGATTTGCCCTGGGTCCACATTCCGTCTTCCGTCTTGCCCGTTGAATATACTGATATAAACTTAGGACCCTTGTGCAATATGTACATCACCGCGTAGCGTTCGAAGTCTGACCAGCGCTCTAAATTTAATTTGTCTAGAATCGCGGAGCCCGGATTGGTCGACTGATCTTTTGCTTTAATCTCTTTCGGTCCCCGGGCGAGAAGTTCAAGGACAAATGTTTTCCATGAGTTTACGTCTGACACTTCAAAGAGCTTCACCGGCTCTATTTCGACTAGCATGCCGTCTTCGGTTCTTCCCATAACTGGCACAACCACTGACTGGTTGACTCCATAAAGGTAAATTCGGACCATGCTCATCTGAGAAATTCCCTTTGATTCTGTGTAGCCTACTCATAGACTTTATCAAGAACGGTGTGAAAAATACAGGGCGCCGGGCTGATGGCAGTTTGCCATCGAATTTGGCACCGCTCACCTCAGCCCATGCTATGACAGCACGAAGACTACCGACAGAAGATGATAACCATGAATAGATCGAAATTTAATCAAAAGACAAGCACCTCAAATCTGAAGGAGAACAGCGTTGTGTTTTTCGATAAGGATGATTTCGGTGACTTGAGTATTCGGCGGGAGTTGGTGCTTGAGGACTTTCTGCCAAGCAAAGTCCATCCGCTCTCGGAGTTGAGTTTTGCCGACCGAATCTCTTCCCTGCAGTGGAATTTGAAGGATGGTGTCATCTTTAAACTATTTGAAGATGAAAGAGGACGGGGACTTCAAAGCTCTTTTGCAGGTGCTGGAGAGATTGCGAACCTATCGGGATTGAAAGGCAAGGCAAAAGGATTCGGCTGGTTTACGGGCGATGATTTCATAAGTGCCTCAGAGCCGCACTAAAATCTCGATCCAAAGTAGGACCTTTGAATAGCGAATTTTTTTCTGATTTGATTTAAAGCCTGAGACGAACCAGGTGATTCCATTCATGATAGTCACCGGTGATGATATCAGTATCTTGAAAGGTGCCGAATCAGCTATTCTCTTCCGATCCGTCTTCGCTCTCTTTCGATCCGGTAGCTCCCAGAGGCTTCATGGTCGGAAAAGCGATTACATCGCGAATAGAGGCGGAGTCTGTCAGAAACATAACCAGGCGGTCAATGCCGATTCCTATGCCCATGGTGGGCGGCATGCCGTATTCCATGGCGGTGACAAAATCTAGGTCCACCTGGGTGGCTTCATCGTCTCCGGCATCTTTTTTATTCGCTTGCACTTCAAGCCGTTCTCTCTGGTCCAGGGGGTCGGTGAGTTCGCTATATCCATTGGCTAGCTCTCTACCGAAGACAAAGAGTTCGAAACGCTCTACTTCGCCAGGGTTTGTTCTGTGAGCTTTGGTCAGCGGTGATATCTCCACTGGATAGTCGATGATAAAGGTCGGTTGAATCAAAGTCGATTCAACTTTTTCTTCGAAGATCGTATTTATCACTTCACCTTTAGTAGATTCTTTGTCCAGATGAATACCCAGTCCGGAAGCTGCATCTTTGGCATCTTCAAAGGAATTCAATGTGGTGGTGTCGATTCCTGTCACCTCTTTGATGGCGTCAGCCATGCGCACTTTTCGGAAAGGTCCCTGGAAGTTTATCTTCTCACCCTGGTACTCGAGGTCCACACCGCCGGTAACATCCCTGGCGCAGGTCTCAAGCATCTCTTCCGTGAATTTCATCAGATCGTTGTAGTCGCCGTAGGCGCAGTACATCTCCAGCATGGTGAATTCAGGATTGTGTCTTGGGCTGATTCCCTCATTTCTGAAGATGCGCCCGATTTCATAGACCCTTTCAAAGCCGCCGACTATCAATCTTTTCAGATGCAGCTCGGTGGCGATTCTCAGATAGAGATCGAGGTGCAAAGTGTTGTGGTAGGTGACAAAGGGTCTGGCATCGGCGCCACCGGCTTCCACTTGAAGTACCGGTGTTTCAATCTCCAGAAAGTCTCTGTCATCAAGAAACCTGCGAATTGAGCGGATGGTCAGGCTTCTCTTCTTGAGGGTTTGCCGAACCTCTGTGTTTATGATCATGTCCACATAGCGTTGCCGATAGCGGGCTTCCACATCGGTGAAACCTTCCCAGCTATCAGGTAAGGGCAGAAGCGATTTGCAAAGCACTTCATAGTCGGTGACTTTGACCGAAAGTTCTCCTGCTTTTGTTCTGCGAATGGTTCCGGTGACTCCGATATAATCCCCTTTGTCAAGGAGTTTCATCCTCTTGAGTTTGTCCGGGTCCAGGCTTTGCTTATGGCAGAAGAGCTGGATTTTGCCGCTCTCATCGTAGAGGTCCACAAACATCCAGGTGTTTCTTTCATTGAGAACTTTTCCGCATACTTTGACCACGTCTTCCGTCTCGGTTTCGTTGGCCAGATCTGCGTACTTGTCATGCAGCTCCTGAGCTTTATGAGTACGCTCGAACCGGTAAGGATAAGGTTCTATGCCCTGCTCCTTCAGCTCGGTCAACTTTCTCAATCTCTCCTGTTTGAGGCGAGAATCTTCCTTTTCTGTTGCAGTTACCACTTTGTATCTCCGCCTGTAAGCCTGCCGAAATTTCTCTCAATTTTAGAGCTTTTTGTCTTATGACCCGGGAGTCCAGGAAATTTGAACCGGTGATCCAAAGGTCCATAGATTCGCTAATTTCGGTAAGCAGCCTTTGAAGTGCCATTTACTTCTATTGATTATCTAGGTTTGCAGTTATATAGCTATATTCAATCGATTAATGTGAACGGTTTTTTGACATACTGATTGATTAAGATTTCATCATCGGTGGTAGCAATGCCCCTGTTTTCTTGATTCTTTTTTCTGGCTAAAACCAGCTTCACCAGCCGGATAGAGAGCCGTGCTATACTTCCAAGTCGATATATATAGATCGGGCAATTCTTTATAGAGAGGAGTTTCGTAAACGTGGCTGAATCGACTGGTAGTGACGGTTCCAAGGGGCGGATTGTAGACGTTCAACTGAACGAAGAAATGCGTAAGTCTTTCATCGATTACGCGATGTCAGTAATTGTTAGTCGTGCCATTCCCGATGTAAGGGATGGATTGAAACCGGTTCATAGAAGAATTATTTTCGGTATGAACGAGCAGGGTCTCGGACCCACCCAGAAGTACCGTAAGTCCGCCAAGACGGTGGGTGAGGTTATGGGTAACTACCACCCCCACGGTGACTCGGCTATTTATGACTCTCTTGTTCGACTTGCCCAGCCCGACTCCAGCAGGTACACCCTGGTTGATGGTCACGGTAACTTCGGCGACCTGGACAACCCGCCTGCTGCCATGCGATACACGGAAGCCAGGCTGACCAGGCTTTCCACCGAGATGCTTGCCGATATCGACGCCGAGACAGTGGACATGCGTCCCAACTTCGACGAAAGTTTGCAAGAACCCGTGGTACTTCCTTCCCGGGTACCGACGCTGCTTCTTAATGGCTCGGCTGGAATTGCGGTTGGAATGGCGACCAATATCCCTCCCCACAACTTGAGGGAAGTAATTAACGGCTCCATCGAGATGGTGGAAGACAAAGACCTTTATGAAAAGGCATGCAGCGAGGATCCCGCTGTGGTTGCCGAAGCTTCACTGAAGCTGATGAAGCATATCAAAGGACCTGATTTCCCCAATGGCGGGGTGATCATGGGATCCGGCGGCATCATCGATGCTTATACCACCGGCAGAGGTTCTATTAAGGTTCGCGGTGACGCAGCCATCGAACAATTGCCTGGCGGCGGCGGCCGTCAGAGCCGCATGGCGATCATCGTAACCTCACTACCTTTCCTGGTTGGACCGGAAGCATTCTCCAGAAGAATCGCCGATATGGTTCGAGCTGACAAGCTTTCCGGAATCAGTGA
>MDTD01041316.1_pt1 | contig 22223 bp, 22 predicted proteins | sample 811221 | NCBI WGS metagenome assembly MDTD01 (sample SAMN05326646, study PRJNA326480) | marine metagenome | isolation source: seawater | place: Pacific Ocean: South West | collected 2011 | reverse complement strand
CAACACTAACAACGAACGTGGAGAGCCTGACGTTTGAAAAAGTACGAAGCTATCGTAATTTTGGATGATCAGCGCGTTGAAGACGCGGGCAAGGCCTTCGCTCAGGATCTGCAAGGGGCTATCGAAAGCCTCGGCGGTACGGTCGAATCGGCCACGTCCATCGGGCAGCGGCAGCTGGCCTACCAGATCAAGAAGCGGAACACCGGTATTTACTGGTGCATTGTCTGCGAAATGCCTGAAGAGCAAGTCATTGCCCTGAAGGAAAAGTATCGCCTGACAGAATCCGTACTGCGTCTGGAAGTCTTTGTTTATGACCGTCCAGAAGTCGTCTGCGGCAAGAAAGAAGATGACGAATAAACCGCGTTGCGGCTGATTTTCATCACGAAACCAAACTACTGAGATGAGGAGAGAAAGCACATGGCCTCTTATAACCGCGTAATCCTGATGGGGAACCTGACCAGGGATCCGGAAGTCCGGTATACCCCCAGCGGTACGGCTGTCTGCACTCTTGGCCTCGCCGTCAATCGCCGGTTTACCTCCAGATCGACAGGTGAACAGCGTGAAGAAGTCTGCTTTGTGGACGTTGATGTCTGGGACCGTCAGGCGCAGAACTGCCAGCAGTACCTGCGCAAGGGGGATCCTGCTTTCATCGAAGGTCGCCTGCAGATGGACCAATGGGAAGACCGCCAGACCGGCCAGAATCGGTCCCGTCTGAAAGTTGTTGCGGAAAATGTCCGCTTCCTGGGTGCTCCGCGAGGAGGAAATTTCAGTGAAGAACCCGGTGGAGGATCACGCTCCGCCAGACCTGCCGGCAATCAGGACCGTGGGCAGGGGGGACCAAGCGGTGGCCAGGGGTATCGACAGAATACCAACCAGATGCCGCCATTCCCGTCGCGTGATAATAACAGTGGTCAAGGTGGATCATTCCGTCAGCAGCAGGCTCCCAATGCGGACGCTTTTGATGTGGACGATGATGAACCCATCGATGACATTCCTTTCTGAGTAATATCCTTCAACCACACACTAGGATTTACCCCAAGACATGCCTAAGAAACGTAAAAGACGGAGCCGCCGCAAACTGCGGATGTCTCGCCCGAAAGTCTGTCGCTTCTGCGAAGATCAGATTTTCTACATTGATTTCAAGGATGGCGATACGCTGTCCCGCTACACCACCGAACAGGGCAAGATCCTGCCCCGTCGCATCACCGGAACCTGTTTCAATCATCAGAAAATGCTCTCCCGTGCCGTCAAGCGCGCTCGCAACATTGCGATTCTCTAAGAACCCAATGGCGAAACGTGGTTGATTCCCCATTGGGAACGGCTGACTCCGCTGAAGGCAGGACAACTGGCCTGTTAGAACAGCGGACCCATCAAAATAGCGGCTCTGCCGCTGTCTGTTTTGGTCAGCCACGGAAAACGGCAGCAGAAAGGTTACTCACATGGCTCAAGAATTGATCCTCATGGAAAACGTGCCAAGTCTCGGTCGCATCGGTGATGTCGTCCGGGTGGCAGACGGATATGCCCGTAATTTCCTGATGCCGCGAAAGCTTGCGGCTAAGGCAACACCAGGCGCTCTTCGTCAGCTCGAAGCACGCAAAGCACAGCTCGAAGCCGAATATTCTCAGCAGGTTGAAGCTGCTCAGGGTATGGCCGAAGAACTGAATAAGGCATCTGTCACCATTCCTGTACAGGCTGGCGACGACGAAAAGCTCTACGGTTCTGTTTCTAATAAGCAGATTGCCGATGCTCTGGCCGAGATGAACATCCACATTGATCGTCGCAAGATTGCTCTTGTTGATCCGATCCGCCAGCTGGGTGTTTATTCTGTAGACGTGCTTCTTCACGAAGAAGTGACGGCTGCAGTCAAGGTCTGGGTCGTCCGGGCTTAACGGTCAGGACGATGGCGGATCATACAAGTACGCCAGGCGTCCTGTTGACAGGGGACCGCCCTCCACCGCATAATCTTGATGCGGAGAAGGCGGTCCTTTCCTGCTTGCTGCAGGATCCCGCTTACACCCTGGACTCTGCTCTGAGCAAACTCCAGGAAAGTCAGTGTTTTTATAATTCAGCCCATCGTGCGATTTTCGAAATCATCCGCGAAATGCGCAGCACGATGGATGCGACCAAGATCGATCTGATCACCGTTTCCAATGCTCTTGAGCGTCAAGGTAAGTTGGAAGCGATCGGCGGCGTGGAATATCTTGGCGGCCTGATGGGGGTAGCTCCGACTGCTGCCAATCTTGAAACGTATATGGAAGTGGTTATCGACTGCTGGGTTCTGCGACGCCTGATTGCATCCTGCGCAGATATCACTGGCAAGTGCTTTGAAAGCGATGAAGACGTTCCAAGCCTGATTGACCGGGTCGAACAGGATATTCTCCAGATCACGGAGATGCGGACTGACTCGAAAGTGCAGTCGATTCGCGAACTGATCAAACCTGCGATCAGCTATCTGGAAAAATTGAGTCGCAATGATGACACTGCTACCGGGGTGCCATCTGGCTATCTGGATCTTGACCGTCTGGTCACGGGTTTCCGACCAGGGGATATGATCGTCCTTGCTGCCAGACCATCTATTGGTAAGACCACCTTTGCCATGAATGTTGCCCGCAACGTTGCGGTGGAAAGCGGAATGGGGGTTGGGGTCTTCAGTCTGGAAATGGGGGCCGATCAGGTGGCTATCCGCCTGCTTTGCAGTGAAGCACGTATCAATGCCCGTGACCTTCGCGATGGACGGCTGACTAATGCAAAATGGCGCAGTGACCTGATGCCCGCTGCAGACCGTCTCTATACCTCTCCGATCTATATTGATGATACACCACAGATCACTTCTCTGGAACTGCGCCAGAAAGCCAGGCGCATGAAACAGGAATATGATATTCAGTTGGTGGTGATCGACTACCTGCAGCTGATGCGCCCGGCCGGTATGTCGAATAAGAATGCCAATCGCGAACAGGAAGTCGCTAAAATGTCCAGTGATATCAAGTCACTGGCAAAAGAACTTGGTATTCCGATTATCATTCTGGCCCAGCTCAACCGGCAAGCAGAACAGACGGGGGCGCGTCCAAAGCTGTCGCACCTGCGTGAATCCGGTGCAATTGAGCAGGATGCGGACATGGTTTTCCTGCTGCATCGTGACCGCGAAACGGACTCGGGTATTTCCCGGGAGGATATCCTGAAGAATGGTGTGGAGTCAGAATTGATCGTAGCCAAAAACCGAAATGGGGAAACTGGAGTTGTCAACTTGGTCTTCCTGCCCCATTATACACGATTCGAAAATCGTTCCCGAGTAGATGATGATGATTTTGATGGGGGCGGGAATAGCAACTTTTAGATAAGCCTGGACGTGCCTGGACAGGCTTGCCAAATCATGTTTACTGCCAAATGTATGTGAAATGAAAGGATTGAGGAAATGAAGCGACTACTACTGGTCATCATGGTGATGATGACAACCTGGCTAGCTGCTTCGGCACAGGTGATCGAAGATATCACCGTTCAGTCTGCCGATGGGGCCAAGGTCGAAAAAGAAATCGTGCTGATGAATATGGTGCTAAAAAAAGGCAGCACCTTTTCTCCAGCTCTGCTTTCAGAAGATGTTCGCAACCTTTATGGGACTGGTCAGTTTGACGACATAGCAGTTGCAGAAGAGAAGCTGGAAAGCGGCAATATTCGGCTGGTATTGACGGTCAAACTGAAGCCGGTTGTCGTTGATATCGTTTTTGAGGGTAATGATATCCTGTCCGATAAAAAGCTGGGCAAGAAACTGACTCAACAGAAAGACTCCCTGCTCAGCGACCGCGCAATGGCTGCTGACCTTGCTGAGATCTATAAGCGCTACAATGATAAAGGCTACCACGATGTTGAGATCGAACAAAAGCTTGAAATCGTCGGAGAGCGCGAGGTCAGGATTGTCTACCTGATTACCGAAAAGAGCCGGGTTAAAACCCGCGGGATTGAGGTCGAAGGTAACACCGTATTTTCCAATCGCGCCATCAAAAAGGTGATGAAGACGGACGTCAGCTTCTGGGGCTATATCTTCCCGACCGGTTATTTCGATGAGCAACAGTTCCAGCTGGATCTTGAGGCCGTACGTGATCTTTACCTGGATCGTGGGTATCTGGATGTGGAAGTTGATCCGGGCGAATATGAATACAACGGTAAACGCTCCAAGGTCTACGTAACCGTCAACATCAGAGAAGGTGAACCCTATACGGTCAGTGAAGTCAAAGTAGAAGGCAATACGGCTTTCTCTGAGGACGAGATTCGTGAACGTATCCGCCTAACCAGTGGGGCTGTCTTTGTAAAGAGCCGTGAAACCGCCGATATCAGAGGAATCGAATCGCTTTATAATCGTCAGGGATATCTGGACTCTGTCGTACGTGCACGTCGCGTTCCTGACAGCACAACGAACACGGTGGTGATCACTTATACCATCAGTGAAGGAAAGCCGTCCCACATTCGCGACATCAATATTTCCGGCAATACAGTTACCAAGGATAAGGTCATCCGTCGCGAACTTAAGATCCTGCCTGGTGACTTGAGTGATGGTGGCAAAATCGATGCCAGCCGTGACCGTCTGCTGAACCTTGGCTATTTTGAGAAAGTGGACGTGATTCCACTCTCTACGGACAACCCGGAACTGAAGGATCTGGATGTTCGGGTGATGGAAAAGGAAACCGGACGTCTCACTATCGGTGCTGGTTTCTCCAGTGCGGATGATGTCATCGGGTCAGTCGAAGTTGCTCAGAGCAACTTCGATCTGGAAAACCCACCTTACTTCCGTGGTGGTGGTCAGCGTTTCCGTTTGCGTGCAGCAGTGGGTTCCAGCCGCCAGGACTACACCCTTTCGTTCACGGAGCCGTGGATGTTTGATCGCCGTCTGCGCATGGATGCCAGCCTCTGGCGTCGATCTACCTCCTCCAATCGTGATTGGGATCAGGAAGAGTTTGGTGCATCTGTTGCCTTCACCAAGGAAATGAAATGGGACTTCTGGCGCCAATCTCTGGGTTACAAAATTAACGAAGTCCGCATCAAGGATATTGATGATACCTATTCCACCGAATTCATTGAATTTGAAGAAGGTTCTGAACTTGTGAGTGCCTTTACCTTTGGTTTCACCCGTGACAAGCGTAACCGGTACATCAACCCCAGCTATGGTAATTTGATCAATATCCGTGGCGAAGTGCAGAGCTCAGCAATCGGCAGCTATACCAATCTGTATGATCTGACAATCAGCGGCACGCAGTATCTGCCTGTTCTAAAGAAAAGTGTGCTCAAAATGGAAGCAAGCGTTTCTCAGGTAGAGTCTTTTTCCGGCGACGACCCCAAGGTGTTTGACCGTCTCTTTGCCGGTGGTCTGGCTACTATCCGCGGATTCAAAGAACGTGATGTCGGCCCGGTTGACACTGCTATTGCAGAACCTGTTGGCGGTCAGTCCCGTATCCTTGCTTCTGCTGAATTCATGACTCCGATCTTTGAAGAACAGGTCTTCTGGGCCTTCTTCGCTGATGCCGGTAACGTCTGGGAAGATGCATGGCAGTATGACATTGGCGAAATCAATGTCGGTGCTGGTGCTGGTATTCGCCTGTTTTTGCCAATCGGAGCCTTCCAGTTTGATTACGGCTGGCCGATCGTTCGTGACCAGGATCACCTTGGTTCCGGTGGTCGTTTCCACTTCAGTATCGGCGCGACCTTCTAAAGTCGACCTTTGTTTTAAGGCCGACATCGGTTCGTACCGGTGTCGGCTTTTTTGTAGAGATTCAGGATGATCAGACGTACCCAATTTCTTTTTTTGTTTCTATCCAGTGTGCTCATGATCCAGCTCGCGAGTGCCATTGAGTTCTCATCTCTGGCCAATCTGCGAGGACGTGTGGCTGAGACCAGCAAGGACGGGCTGGTAGAATCGGCATCCGTGCAACGTGGTCCAGACGGTGAACTGAATCTACAATTGATTGGCGGCAAAGGAGCTGAAGCGATCTTTTCACTGGAGCTTGGGCAACAGATTGATACACAGATCGAAATTCGCTTTTCGGTTGCAGCCCGTAATCTTCATTCCCTGGATGAGCGCCCTGCTGTATCGTTGGTCTTCAAAGTTGGTCCCGACGTGAGGCGAACAATTCCGCTGGTTCCAATGCTGACCGGGGATTATGAAGAGTTGGGAAAAGTCCCGGTTTCGGCTGCCAACGGTCTTTACATGGATGAAATCCAAGTACGAGTAAAGCTCGCGGAGGATGGCCTGGGAATGATGAGCTTCCGCAATTTCTCCGTTACAGGGGATGGTAATGTCATTGACGATGCCATGGTCTCGCGTAAGCTGCAGGAAACAAATTGGCCTTTATCCACCATCAGTTTTGCCCATCAGATGTGGCCATCCATCCGGTTTAAGGATCTCCACTTTCAGCCACTTTTCATGGATCAAAGGCGGGATGAGAGCCTGGGAATCGCTGTGCTGAGGCTGGTATTGTTTTATGGCCAGGAGGCTCTGTTCCCACAACCGGAATACATGCGCACCTCATTGCTCTTGAATAAGCTGGCTGAGTTGCAGAATTCACGTTCCCCGACATTGCTTCGTGTGGATGTAAGAGGAACAGAAGGAAGTCTGGAAGAGCAGGCACTACAAGCCGATGAGGCATTGCGACAGCTTCTAACGAAGCTGGCTAATCATGCGGTGAAAGATCAGATTACGGGCATTATTCTGGAATTACCTGATCTGTCGGTTGTACTTGCTGATGCTGATGAGCAGTTCCAAAGCTGGCTCCAGCAGAAATACGGCACGGTGAAAGCTATTCAGGACTCCTGGCAGCAACAGGGGGTGGCAATTGATGATATTCACCTGAAGAGTGATGCGGCCCAAACAGTGCTGGACCTGATGCATCCTACCCTTTCCCGCCCGGAGATGGATCGTCGGGCCTTTCGCAGGCATCTTAAAACGGAATGGGGACTGGCACGTGCTTCAGCCATAAAAAAAGCTACAGACCATCATCTTCTTGTGGGTTTGTCTTCACGGAGTTTCGACTTGGAACGTCTTCTGAACAGCCGCGATGTTGACTTGCTGGTACAGCCCCCTGTGCAGGCCATTAGTGAAAACCTGGGCATCATGAGTCATGAACTGAAGTTTGCTTCCAGCTGCCGGCGTAAAGGAAAGCTGTTGCTGGTCTCTCTTTCGGGAGCATGGCCACTGCCGCTACGGGCAACCCTGTTGCAGATATTCGGCCATGGTGCCGGGGTGATCGTTCCCCAGACCAATGTCGCGGCTGACGGCAGCTTACGAGCTGGATTGCAGGCTGCATCCCGACTCAGGCAGGAACCGGATCGGACTATTTATGATGCAGCATTTTTTCTGGACATGGATCTTCAGAGCAGCCTCAGCCGGGAAGGTCTGGCTGATGGCCTGCAGCTTGCAGGTCTGCGCAGCCTGCCTGCTTTGGCTTGTGCGGTAACTGTCGATGATGTTAGCCAGGCTCGTATGCAGCAGTATAAACTGACAACCTTTGCAGCAACCCCAGCATTACCGGCAGCAACTTCTTCTTTTCCGACGAATCAACAGGAGCCATCGGTCATTGCCTTGACCTGGGCAACCGGAGTCAACAAACAAGCTGTGCTTTCTCCCAATTTCATCAGCGAATTGATCAAAGGAGAAATGCGCTGGCTTCCAAGGCGGGAACGGCTTTTCCTGATGCCGACGGGAGCAATGCGGGAAGAGTTGGGAATCGAGAAGATTGACGGCTACCTAGGCTGGTTCATCAATAGCTGGCCCGGGGGTGACGCTTCTGCATTTCGACTGGGGCCCAGCTTTTCACCAAGTAGCTCAGAGGGCAAACTGCTGGCCAGGTTTGCGGATTCAGGTGATCCTGCGATGTGGCTTCGAACCAGTGGAAAAACCAATATCTTTTATAGCGCATCACCGTTCATCAATGGGGAAGTTCTACGAGCCCTGCTGATTCGCAGCGGAGCTCAGCTTTATCTCTATGGTGGCCCCCGTGACCGAAGCTGGATCGGTGGAAATCTGATCATTATTCGAAGCGTTGGCGATGGAGTCCGCACGCTGGTTCTGCCAGAGAAGGAGCCCTTGTTTGAAATCCAGCGGGATTTCGAACTGCAGGCAGCCTCTGAACATCGCCTGCAATTGAAAGATGGGGAAACCTACATATTCTACCGTGGCACCTGGGCCAGATGGCTCGACCCTGCGGCACCGTAAAGACAACTCCGGGGATACGACAATGAGCAACCTTTTCCTGATGCGCTATGATGTGGAACATGACGATGTCGAGAAGATGAAGGGCTATTTCGAAAAGGTCATTGAGGTCCATCGCAAAGATCAGATTCCAGCCTCTTTTTTCTGTACAGGCAACGCGCTGGATAAACGGGAGTCTGCCTTCAGAGCTTTTTACCAGGAAGTCAAAAATGATCCCCTGTTTGACTTGCAGGACCACAGCTATACGCACATCGGCATCTGCTATGAAGCCGGAAAGCCAGTACCAGTTTTGCATGCAGATTATGAGCAGTCATTTGCGGCTCATAAGCGGGTGTTGGGCAAAGACCCGGTTGGCGTCAGCATCTGTGGAACCAGTGGCAAGGATGGCAAATCCCTTTCCGGTTTTGATGCGACCGACAAGGCGAAAGAGGAACTGGCCATGCTGGTCGGTCTTGGCCTGAAAATGATCAATACCCGCCTGTCTCACCGCCAGGGCAATCATGAATTCTGCAACTACAGCAGCCTTGGTTTTCCTGAGGTGATGGGCTATCCCAGCACCTACAGTGATACTGAATGGATGGCGAAACCGACCACCGATCCTGCAGAAGAAGCGGTTTTTGGCTATATCAAAAACCATGCCGAAAAGGGGTGGCACATGCCCCTGATCATGCATGACTGGTGTTCATGGCTGCGCTCTCCAGACCAGGAATTGACCCATGTACGGCGGATTGCAGAAAAAGCGAGAAAAGAAGGCTTTGAGCTGGTCACGCACTGGTCCTGCTATGACCGCAAAGAACTCTGGACGAAGCATGTATAGTGCTTCGTTGGTCGCCTTCCTCAAATAAGCCAAGGTACTCTTTTAGAAGCACATCCTGTTTTGGATTCCAACTGCGACAGGCCTCATTCGCTTTATATGGAATTCACCTTGATCTACTTTTGAGGCTGAAAAGTGGTGGGACCAGCAGGACTTGAACCCGCGACCCGCCGATTATGAGTCGGCTGCTCTAACCAACTGAGCTATGGTCCCACAATGTCAACTGCCTCTAATCGAGCAAGAAGTAAGATCGGGTACTATGCAAGTATTCGGCATGATTGCAATGTGAATACATCCAAAAACCGCTGATAGCATGAAAAACCTTTGCATGGTTAACGAGTGTTAACCTCGTACAGTTCTGACTACCTGTTCTTCAGATCAGCGACCGGTGATCCAGTCGGACTCGTACCAATAGATACCGTAGTGCGACCGGATGTTGACTCCGGAGGTGCGACGGACGAAGCTTTCAACTTCTTTGAAGGCCCAGAGGAGGGTGTGGTAGGACTCGCCTTCTGCCACTTCAATAATGCCACCGCGCTTCTCAAGATGGGCGATCTCCATCATATAGGCTACGCGTTGCAGTGCCAGCATGAACAGGATATGCATGCCGGGAAGCTTGCCGAGTTCGGCCAGGAAACTGACGTAACGGTGATGGACGAAGCTTGTCTTGTCTTCTTCGGTTACGACCATATTCTGCATTCTGCGGATGTATTTTACTACGGCAAGAGGGTGCAGGTCGATCCGGGCTTCTTCCTCGACGTAGCGTGTCATCCAGTCTGGGATTTCGCCATTTTCCATTTCCATGCAGAAGACCAGGTCTATCGGGGTCGTGAGATATGGCTTGACAAACAGGGTCGAAAGAGCGGCTCCAATATCATCTCGATTGGCCTTCTCCGTCAGATCCACTAATTTCTCAAGGGTCTCATCTCTGGGTTTTAACTCCTGAAGGTAGGCATCGCAAAGCTTTTCATATTGCTTCCAGCAACTTGCCAACGTACGCTTGCCCATATATGTCGTGTCCCAAAACCAAAGATATTTTTAACGGCGACTAGTGATGCTTTTCACAATATCCCGCCAAACCAAGACCGTCCACCTCTGCCAACAAAAGAACCCTTACGGGAGAACGCCTTTACATGATTTTTACGCAACCGATGATCTCCGTGACGTTTCAACGACGTTACAAACGCTTTCTGACCGATGTCACCACTGAAGATGGACAGCTGATAACCGTGCATTGCCCGAATTCCGGCAGCATGAAAACCTGTCAGGGAGAAGGATGGCAGGCTTACATCAGTGACAGCCAGAATCCAAAGCGAAAACTGCAGTATACGCTGGAAATGGTGCATAACGGTATCTGCTGGATTGGCGTCAATACGCAACGTCCGAATGAGATTGCGTATGAAGCCGTCCAGGAGGGGATTTTTGCGAGCCTTCGAGGGCTATCTAACCTGCGCCGGGAGGTGAAGTATGGCAGCAACAGTCGAATTGATCTGCTGGCAGAAGATGGAAAGAGAAAAGTCTATATCGAAGTGAAGAACGTGACTCTGGTGGAAGACGATGTGTACTACTTTCCGGATGCGGTTACAACCCGGGGCCAGAAGCATCTGAATGACCTGATGGGAGTGGTGGCAGAAGGTCACCGTGCGGTCATGCTCTACACGATCCAACGTTCAGATGGCTCGGTATTCAAGCCAGCACGGCATATCGATCCGGCATATGCGGACCTGCTTAAAGAGGCGATTGCTAAAGGTGTCGAGATTCTTCCGGCTCTGGTCGATGTCACTCCTGAAAGCCTGCGCTTGACGGGGGAGACTGTTCCCTATGAGCTGATCTGATTCCCCGTTGCCTGTTGTGGGCTCTCTTGCTGGAGATCTGTTGTTGCCATTTGTGAGGTATCTGAAACTTCGCGGGTTGCGTCCCACAGACTCCAGCAATAAACCAGGGTTAAAAGGACAATGCCTACCAGAGAAACGCCGATGTATTGCCAGTATTGATCGTCCTGCGCAATGCCCCGATGCAGGGCATGCACAAATTCAATGATTAGCAGGACGATTGGCCATATACAAACCACCAGCAACAGAGCTGTGATTGCAATAAAAAATATACCCTTCAGAAACCGCCCAAGTACCAGCTGTCCGAGCCCAGGAGCTACCAAAGCCAGAGCTTTCGCAAAATTGGCTCGATTGAAACCCTGCGCACGCTTTTTATGTGAGATAGGAGGGGGTGGTATGTTGAAAGGCTGACTCATGCATCTTTCCAACTGGTACGTAGCGCATCTCGGGTTGCGTCGAGGGCTTCCGGCAGGCACCGGACTTCACCGATGACCGGCATGAAGTTGGTGTCGCCAGCCCATCGTGGCACCAGGTGAAAATGCACATGGTCCTTGATACCTGCGCCGGCAGCAGTCCCAAGGTTCAGGCCAGCGTTAAATCCTTGTGGGGATGATACCTGCTTCAAGCAACGCTCTGCTTTTGCCAACAAGTCGATGGCTTCATAGCGCTCTTCACGGGTAAGCTGATCAAGGTCATGAATGTGGCGGTAAGGGGAAATCATAATATGTCCCGGATTATATGGGAAGTTATTCAGCAGGACATAACAGTGTTCGCCACGGGCAATGACGTGGTTCTGGATATCTGTGGCAGTCTGTTCGGCTTCATCAGCACAGGATTGCCCTTTCTGACAGAGAAAGCATCCTCCCGGTTTTTCCGAAAGAATATATTCAATACGCCATGGAGCCCAGAGTGGAGGAGTTTTTGGCTGTTGGCTCATGGTGCTGCTTTCAGCGTGTAAATTACATGCATGAAGGGCAACCTCCCATTCCAGAGGCGCATGGAGGAAGTGGACCAGACGCCGGGCAAGCACCACTTGCACAGGGAGTTGTCGCTTTTGAAGATGATTTGCCAACGCCAAATACGGACAATTGGCGTTCGGTGGTTTCACTTTCGCAGGCCACGCAGGGGATGTCATCTGCTTTACTGATGGTGGTCATCTTTTCGAAGACATGTCCGCAGTCCTGGCAACGATATTCATAGATGGGCATAAACGGAAACTCCAGCTTCAATTCGATGTTTTATACAGATTAGGGATAGTCCCGAAAGTGTGAAGCGTCAAATGATGCTTGTTGGCTATTCCTCCATAAATAACGAGCCAGCCCGGATATATAGTATCGGGCTGGCTCAGATATCTATCTCTCTGTGCTAATAATTAGCGGCAGAAGAGCATTTCAGCATAGGTCGGCAGTGGCCAGACATCTGCGTCGACGATCTGTTCAAGAGCGTCAGCAGCAGCGCGGACATCAGCCATAGCTGGAATAACCACGTCGCGGTAGGCAACAGCCATTTCGTGGGCTTCGCCTGCGCCACTGGCGCTTTCAATGGCAGCATCCAGCTTGTCTGAGGCTTCGCTCAGTTCGGCAACCAGACCGTTTACCTTGCTCAACAGCTTGGCTTGACCTGTCGGCTCAACCCCTGCATCCTTCAAGGCATTGACAGTGGTAGCAAGAGCACCGCTGAATTCAACACAGGCAGGCAGGACCTGGCGCTTCGCCATGGCAGCAGTGGTGAGACCTTCGATGTTGATGATCGAAGCATACTGCTCAAACAGGATTTCCTGACGGGAGATTAGCTCACCTTTGCTCAGGACACCATGCTTGGCCAGCACGTCAACGTTCTTGTCATCGCTGATGATGGCGAGAGCGTCAACCGTGTTCTTCAAGTTAGGCAGGCCGCGTTTTTCCGCTTCAGCATGCCATTCTTCGGCATAGCCATTGCCATTGAACAGGACTCGCTCATGCTCAACAGCAAACTTCTGCAGCAGCGACTGTACTTTGGCAGGAACATCGCTGAGCGGGGTTCCTTCAACTACATCAGCAACTTCACCGAGGATTTCTGCAACGATGGTGTTGAGCACGAAGTTCGGGCCGGACAGGGACTGGCTGGAACCAGCCATGCGGAATTCGAACTTGTTGCCGGTGAAGGCAAATGGAGATGTACGGTTACGATCCGTGCAGTCTTTCGGCAGCTCTGGGAGCGTGGTAACACCAAGAATGAGCTTGGTCTTTTCGCCGGAGCAGGAAGCACCACCATTCTTGATCTGCTGGTAGATGTCACTGAGCTGGTCGCCCAGGAAGACAGAAATGATAGCCGGAGGTGCTTCGTTAGCACCAAGACGATGATCGTTGGCAGCGCTGGCGACGGAAGCACGCAGCAATTCAGCATATTTATCTACGGCGCGGATGATGCTCATCAGGATGGTCAGGAAGACCATGTTTTCATGCGGAGAATCGCCTGGATCCAGCAGGTTGATGCCGTCATCGGTACCGATAGACCAGTTGTTGTGCTTGCCACTACCGTTGACGCCGGCAAATGGCTTCTCATGGAGAAGACAGACGAAGCCGTGCTTCAGGGCTACTTTGCGCATCACTTCCATGGTCAGATGGTTGTGATCAACAGCAACGTTCAGAGTTCCAAATACAGGTGCGATTTCGTACTGGGCAGGAGCCACTTCGTTGTGCTGGGTCTTGGCAGGAATACCAAGTTTCCACAGTTCACGGTTGAAGTCAGCCATGAAGGAAGCAACGCGCTCATGGAGATGACCAAAGTAATGGTCGTCCATTTCCTGGCCCTTCGGGGATGGAGCACCCATCAGGGTACGGCCGGCGAGCTGCAGGTCGATACGTTCTTCGACAAAGCTGGAATCAATCAGGAAGTATTCCTGCTCACCGCCAAGGGTAGCTGTCACCCGTTTACTCGTGGTGTTGCCCAGAGCACGGAGGACACGGATAGCCTGTTTGTTGACGGCTTCCATTGAACGGAGCAGAGGGGTCTTCTTGTCCAGCACTTCACCGGTGTAGGAGATGAAAGCTGAAGGGATGAACATCGTGGTGTTGCTGCCATCTTTTTTGACGAAAACAGGAGATGTACAATCCCAGGCCGTGTAACCGCGTGCTTCAAATGTGGCACGGAGACCACCATTCGGGAATGATGAGGCATCAGGCTCACCCTGGATCAGCTCTTTGCCGCTGAACTCGAGCATGACCTGACCGTTTGAAGTGGGGTTGATGAAGGAATCGTGCTTTTCAGCAGTCAAGCCAGTCATTGGCTGGAACCAATGGCAGTAGTGCGTGGCACCCAATTCCATGGCCCAATCCTTCATTGCGCTGGCGACTACATCAGCGATTGCAGGATCCAGCTTTTCGCCTTCATCAATGGTCTTCTTGATAGATTTATAAACCGTCTTTGGCAGACGTTCTTTCATGACTACATCATTAAAGACATACGCACCGAAGATTTCCGGCAATGTTTCAAGTTGTTCCATAAGGAACTTTCCTTTCATTTGGACTTTGTTGGGATGTCATGCTCAAAAATAGCCTGTGACTAACCAAAATAGCGCCCGGATTATAGCAGGCTACATGCCAAACGCCGTTGTTCCTGCCGCAACCAGCTCCTCCCCAAAGGCTTAGGCAACACAACGCTTCTATCCTTTATGTGCAGACTTACAAAAGCGTCATTGCCCCGGTGTGGAAGGTGACATTTTTGGCACTTTTTGAGGCATCAAAGGGCTTTCGAGGGGGAATCCTCGTTCAACAAAAAAGAGCATCCAGTATTGTGACCAGATGCTCTTCAAAAATTAGTAGGTAACATGTGTCACACTGAAAGACTGTTACACCTGAACTTTGTCCCAATTTGCCTTGGAGACAAACGTTGTCAGGTTACGACCGTCATCAGTCTTGCCACGAAGGGCGTAGCGTTCACGACCTTTTTCACCATAGACTTTCTTTTCCGTTACCTCGGCTTCAACATGCTCACGCTTCTTGACGTCGAAAAACTTAGCCTTCATGGCTTCTCCTTTACTCTAAGGGGGTTCTGAATGTTACGGTATCCAATAGGAAATTTTGTCGACCAGTGCTAACTATCAAATGTAGTAGAGATGCCTGAGGAAGTGCCTATCTCTGCCGATACGCCCAGCCGCTTTGCAATAAGTAGCGTTTCGGATTGCCTTAAGCAAGTGTTTTTCCTGAGGAAATCCCTTTTTTTTAGGCGAAACGGCTATTTTCCGGCAAAAAATAGGAACTTACCCCTGTCTCAGCTATCATATCCTGCTTAGCTCAACGAACTTCGAGGTCGTATATTGGATGATTTCAGCTTCTTCTTTCAGCCTGCTGACGACAGGCATGTAAAACAAGAGAAACAAAAAGCGAAAGATCTCCGCCAGTCGGCATGGTGGAAGAATCAACTTGGCAAAAGTATTTGTTACTACTGCAAAAGTCGCGTTCATCCATCAGAGCTGACTATGGATCATGTCGTTCCTATCATTCGAGGTGGAAAAACCTCTCGCTCCAATGTCGTTACAGCTTGTAAAAACTGCAATAATCAGAAAAAATATATGTTGCCGCTTGAGTGGCAGGAATATCTACGTGGTTTGCGAGCGAAAGCTCGGGAACAAGCCTTACAGGAGAAAAACACCCTGGAACAGGCTGATGATAATAGCCAGGAAAGCTAAATATCTTTTTTAGCTGGACCTGACTGTTTATCTGGTGCTTGCTCTTCAGTTGTTCGATTGACCTCATAGGAACCACGCCGGGGAAGAAACCAGTGCACATAGCCACATTTTGAGCAGATCATGCAGGTAGCAGCTTCCTGGGTGCGATTGAACAGGCCACCCCCTTTTTGCATAAACCAACCTGATTCCTGCCAGAATAACGTTTCGTTACAGACTGTGCAGGAAAAGGTTTTGCCGAAAAGTTTGAGTTCGACAGGTTTTTCATTTGGGGTGGACATTGTCAGCCTGAAATGTCGGTGAAAAAAGCGTGCTGCTGCCTGACATTGGCCTGAACACGCTGCTGCCAGACAATGCGTCTGCGGTCACGGGCAAGCTCGTTGTAATGGGCCGCAAGATCGTCTTTACCCAACTTGGTATAGATATCAGCGATACCCTCATATGCCTGGCTGAACATATTATCCTTATCAAGGCAGTCTTGATAAGCTTCAAGTGCTTCGTCCAACATGCCCCGTTCTGCATAGTCTTTGGCCTTGCCATAGAGCTGTTCTATCGCTTTTGCCAGTTCCTCTGCATTGATCTTCACGAAATCATGTCCCATTGAACACTCTCTGCCTTCAAAGCCTTCGTGCATGACTCTGAAAATATCCTGGTGCCGAATAGTCAGCACACAGCAGGAGGCACGGCGTAAGGTTCGGTCAGAATTGTTGCCGATAAACTGATCCAGAATGCTTCCCTGTCCCACCGCGCCCATCACAACCAGATCAATGTCCAGTTCTTCGATTTTGCTCATGATGATTTCCGATACATGCCCTTCTACCAGAATCTGATCAACTTCCTGATGATTACGGCTGGCACGATAGCAGAACTTTCGGAATTGTTCGGTCAATTTGTCATGGTCGAACTTAGCGCTTGCTTTGGCATCCGGGGTGATGACATGCATCACTTGCAGTTTTGCATCCCAGTCATGGCAAAGGTGGATGGCTGTGCGTAATGCTTGTTCGGAGAAGGATGAGAAATCGATTGGGCACAGGATATTCTTGATCGGTTTTGCTTCTTTTTCCTGATGCACGACCCAGACCGGCATGACTGCTTTGTGGATAATCTTATTGGCGGTTACGCCTTGAAGGAGACGATCTGCCAGTGTTTTTCTCCGGGCACCAACAATAATCATGTTGGCATCGCAGGAATTGGCAACAGAAAGGATCACACTGTCCGCATAGCCTCGGATGACAATTGGCTTGAGCACTGAAAGGCCGGCTTTGGCCCAAATTGCGCATGCCTGCTCAACGTGGTTTGTCGCCCGGTCCTTGTTTTCCAGGATATCCAAGGCGTGAACGGGTTGCAGGCAGGCACCAAATTGCCTTGCCAGATCAGTTGCACGTGTAATGACGGCATCTTCGGTTTCGTTGAAGTCCAGTGCCACAACTATTGTGTCTACCATTCCCATGACAGTACATCCTTCTGGATGGAGAGTGATCATCAGATTGCGTTGTATCTGATATTCGACTCAAAATTCAATTCTCGATATGCATCTGCATTTCCCCTAAGCGCAAGCGCATATAGGAAACTACCTTGGATGTTGCATGCCTGCAAATCTTTGCACCGGGAAAACAGGGCTATTTTGGCTTACGAACTTTTACAAAAAGAATGCTGCCATACATGTCTGCTTCTTTTTCTATTGCAAAACCAACAGCTTCCAGTGCATTTCGCAGGCTTTTACGGGTATGGCGGGTAGGATGTTTATGGCCTTCACGGTGATGAGCTAAAGTCATTTCATAAATCTTTTCGAGCAGGGGCCAAGCAATACCGCCGTAATTTGGGGTGGAGATCACGGCCGTACCACCAGGTTCCAGAATGCGGTATAATTCCGCAAGTGGAGCAGCTTCATCATCGATGTGTTCGATGACCTCACAGCAGTAGGCTTTTTCAAATGAGCCATCTGCAAAAGGGAGCTTTGTAGCATCGGCCTGGATCAGCTTTCGCTCATCGTTGGCCAGGTATCGTAAGCAGGCCAGGTTCGTATCTACTCCGACCACATTCGGGTAACCGATCACCAGCCGATCCGTACCGCAGCCGACATTGAGGGTCCTGCCAAACGGATCCATCAGGCTCATGATAATGGCATGCCGTTTACGCTGCCAGATACGTTGTATTGGAATACGGCTATTGTATGCCCGTTCATCATAGTCGCAGAAATGGCGGGAGTTTCGCCATGACCTCAGCAAGAGGCTGCGTTTGAGGAAGGCCATACCAAAGGAGAAAATCGCAGCTTTGGATGTGCCTTCCATACGTGGTCGATAGTAAAACGGCACTTCGAGCAGGCGGAACCCCATGCCATACGCTTTAATGCCGATTTCCGATTGAATCTCGAAAGCGCGACTCTCCAGTTTGATGTGATCAAAAATCGCTTTGCGATAGAGCTTGAAACCTCCAGACAGATCTTTGATGGGCATGGAACAAACAATGCCAAGATATTGATTCAGTACCTTGCTGGTAAAGGTACGAAACCATGAACTTTCCTGCCCGGCGCGGGGCAGATATCGGGAATTGATCACCAAATCTGCCTGATTGGCATATCTCAGCAGCCAACGGACGTAAACCGGGTCATGGGAGCCATCTGCATCCATAGTGACGATCCAGGGATGTTTGGCAGATCGGAAGCCAATGCGGAGTGCTTCAGCAAAACCATTATTATCCGCGATGTAGGTGCAGCCTTCTTTCTTTGCAATCTCTTCAGTGCCGTCATCTGTTGGCGCATCAACAATCAGAATTTCCAATGCGCCTACCACATCATCCAATTCTTCATGAAGACGACGAATCAACCAGGGCAGATTCCCCGCTTCGCGCTTTGTCGGCAATAGTACGGTCAATCCAGAAACGCGTATATCGGATGCATCTGTCGTGGATTCACTCACGGCGAGTTCCTATCGGTTGGCATACATCTGTTCATAGTAATGCTGGTAGTCTCCGCTTGTGACCGATTCCACCCAGGACTGATGATCCAGGTACCAGTGCAGTGTTTGCTTCAATCCCTCTTCAAATGTCACCGATGGTGTCCATCCCAGATCTTTTTCAATTTTTGAGGCATCAATCGCATATCGACGATCATGACCTGGGCGATCCTTGACGTGAGTAATCAACGTTTCGGGCTTATCCAGGAATTCAAGGATCTGTCGTATGACTTCCAGATTGGTCTGCTCATTGTGCCCACCAATGTTATATACCGAACCACTGGCTGCTTTACAATAGCAGAGCCAGATAGCACGACAGTGGTCGTTCACCAGTAACCAGTCCCGGATTTGCATCCCGTCGCCATAAACCGGAAGTGGTTTATCCTGCTGTGCATTATTGAACATCAACGGGAGCATCTTTTCTGGAAACTGGAAGGGGCCATAATTATTGGAACAACGTGTTGTCACAGTATCCATGCCATAAGTATGGTGAAATGCATGGACAAGATGATCGGCAGATGCCTTACTGGCGCTGTAGGGACTGTTTGGCGAAAGAGGCGTTGATTCCGTGAACATTCCGTTAGCTCCAAGGGAGCCATAAACCTCGTCTGTCGATACTTGCAGATAGCGTTTAAGGCCATGATTTTTAGCAGCATTCAGCAGGACGAGTGTACCCCGAACGTTGGTGTCGATAAAGACTTCCGGCCCCTCGATTGATCGATCAACATGACTTTCGGCGGCAAAATTAATGACTCCATCGATGTTGTGCTCAGAGATCAGCCTGTCGATCAACTCACCGTCACGGATATCCCCTTTCACAAACACATGCCGAGGGTGGTCCAGATAGCCTTCCAGATTTGCCAGATTGCCAGCGTAGGTCAAAACATCCAGATTGATGACGGTCACATCTGGCTCTTCATCCAGAATCATGCGGACGAAATTACAGCCAATGAATCCGCAACCACCAGTAACCAGAAGGGTTGTTGCAGGTGAAGGTGAATCGCTGCTCACAGAAGTTGCTCCTTATGGGTCTGCAGATAATGGCGCAGGTAGTGCTGCCAATGCTCAATATGTACAGGCTCAGTATCTATCGATAATGCCGATTTGATCTTTCGGCAATCAAAACGTGAATTCAAAGGCCGCTCTGCGGGAGCAGCAAAATCCGAAGTCTGGCACGATACCAACTCATTTTTGAGCTCAAGTTCGTCCAGAATAAAACGGGCTATATCAAACCGTGAGGCATGCCCGTCGGCAGCCAGATGATAAATGCCCTGCAAGCCTTGTCTGCTGGCTGAGAGCAGGCAGCGAGCAATAAAAGTTGTGGGGGTAGGGGAGCCAAATTGATCATCCACCATTTTCAGTGCAGGTGTTGTTAATGCTCGTTGGGCCAGTTTGTAAACAAAGTTGCTTGGACCATGTATGCCATATGTCCATTCCACGCGCACAATTGTGTGTGAACACCCTGAATCTGCGAGCGCAATTTCGCCTGCCAGTTTGGACGCACCGTACACGTTTATAGGGCATGGGTCATCTTTTTCGCTGTAAGCGCCATCCTTGCGGCCATCAAATACAAAATCAGTACTCACATGTACCACATGGAGATTGCGCTTTGCGCAGAGCTGACCCAGTGTTCCTGCAGCAAGACCATTGACCCTGAATGCCAGCTCCTTATTGGATTCTGCACCATCCACATTGGTGTATGCGGCGCAATTGATTACAGCAGAAGCATCGTTTAAGGCTGTCGCCAGTTGTTTTTCATCCGTCAGATCGAAATCTGGTAAATCCCATCCCTTTGCCGGGACACCATGCGCTGCCAGCAAGGCCATGAGATCACGGCCCAACATCCCATTTGCTCCAAGAACACAGATGCTCATCGTTTGAAGAATCCCTGCAAAGTGAAAGTTGCGCCAGCGCGGTGCGGTACCTTAGCACGCCTTCTCCAAAATGCGGCCTTTATCCTGCCCAGCCATTGCAAAAAGGCCCGTCGCGTGCCACGTTTCGCGCAAATAATCGAAATAACCTTTGGATTGGATTCGCTTTATGAGCCGCACCGCTTCTATCAAACGCGATACCTCTGAGACTCAGATCACCTTAAGTCTGAATCTTGATGGTGAAGGTAAAGTCAAGCTTGATACTGGACTGCCTTTCCTCGAACACATGCTGACGCTTTTTGCCAAGCATGGTTTTTTTGATCTTGATCTAACCTGTAAAGGTGATCTGGAGATTGATGCCCATCACTCCATGGAAGATATCGGTATTGTGCTCGGCCAGGCCATCAAGCAAGCTGTTGGTGATAAGAAGGGCATCAGGCGCTACGGATTCTTTTACATTCCTATGGATGAAACTCTGGGGAGGGCGGTGCTGGACCTGTCAAACCGTCCGGCTCTTGCCTACTCGGTAGATATTCCCCGTGGCTATTTTATTGGTGGTATAGATGCCCATCTTTTTCACGAGTTTTTTGTGGCAGTGGTCAATAATGCCGGTATGAATCTGCATCTCGATATTATTCGCGGTGTGGATGTGCACCATCAGCTTGAAGCACTCTTCAAGGCTTTTGCCCGGGCGCTTGATATGGCCACTCAAATTGAGCCACGACAGAAAGGTACGCCTTCTACCAAAGGCATGCTCTGATCATTAATTTTTGCTTATTCGGAAACTACCATGCTGAAGATCTTTCCCGCTATCGATATCCGCAGGGGGCAGTGCGTGCGCCTCGTGCAGGGTGACTACAATCAGGAAACAACCTATGATGTGACCCCGGTGGAAATGGCTGCCAAATGGCACGATGCCGGTTCGCCATTAATCCATCTTGTTGATCTTGATGGTGCGAAGGAAGGTTTCCCGGTGAATATGGCTACCATTGCGGAGGTCTGTAAGTCAACTGCCTGTCCATGTGAATTGGGTGGAGGAATTCGCTCGGTCGATCATATTCGCGAAGCCCTCACGGCAGGTGTCAATCGGGTCATTTTGGGTACATGGGTGGCAGATAATCCGGCTGAGGCGAAAAATCTGGTTCGGGAATTCTCTGCTGAAAGATTGGTGGCAGGTATCGATGCACGCAATGGCATGGTTGCTACCCGTGGTTGGCTGGAAGATTCCAGTCGCACTGCAATTGATCTCAGTCAAGAGCTTTTTAATTACGGACTGCGGACTATTATTTATACCGATATTCACAAGGATGGTACTTTTGCAGGACCCAATATGGATGAGCTGCGGAAGCTTTGTGAAGCTCTACCTGAAGCAAACATTGTTGCAAGTGGTGGGGTTGGAACTGTCCAACATGTAAAAGATCTTGCTGTTCTGGCAAACGATCTGCCTAACCTGGATGGTGTAATCGTTGGCAAAGCCCTGTATGACGGACGGTTGACCATCGAATCTCTGATTGAAGCGGGTCAATAGCACACCATAATATTAATATATGCAGGTCTCATCATTATTTGGTGGAGATAACGTGTGGCAAGCAGAATAGTCCATCCCAGGTAAACATGACAGAGGCGAAAGAATCTCGAAAAACAGTCATGCAGTTGGGACGGTATGTGGTTGTCAGTGCCACCAGCTTTTTTTCCAAACTAGCGCTCTATTATCTGTTTGAAAAAATATTCAGGTTCTCAGAGACCGCGAGTTATGCTGTTACCCTGATTATTTTATTGATTACCAATTTCACTCTGCTTAGAAAATGGGTTTTTCCAGATTCATCAAAACCAATTGTGACAAACTTTACTGCATTTCTGGTGATATCACTGGTGTCCCGGGGGACAGAAGT
>MDTD01183045.1_pt1 | contig 22224 bp, 22 predicted proteins | sample 811221 | NCBI WGS metagenome assembly MDTD01 (sample SAMN05326646, study PRJNA326480) | marine metagenome | isolation source: seawater | place: Pacific Ocean: South West | collected 2011 | reverse complement strand
TGCAGCCAAAAACTAATAACAACACTGGCAAGTGCGCCTGCATAAATGCCCGTACAGCGAGCGCAGACGGGAAACTTTCGTACACCAATATGGAATGAACGGTCGGCAGCTTGGTGGCAAGTTTTATTCCCCCACTGCAACGCCACAGGATAAACGTTATCCATAATAAATCTGTTAAAACTTGTGGCCACAGTTCATACACATACGCTTATTGGTCGTTGTCGTTTTACCCGATATGGCAGGGAATGACGGTATAAGGCAACAGCAACAGCCTTGGCTACCTGATGTACCTGACGTAATACGAGTTTCTTGAACCACCTGTAGTTTATCGCTACCGCATTTCGGGCACTTGCCGCTTACTTTGCGCTCAGCAACAAGCGCTTGCTGGTCTGCGATTGCTTGTTTAGCGGCCTGCTTTTTTGCTTGGACTGCACGCCGACCCGTGATGTATTCAATCCAGTTGTCTTTATGTTTTGTGATAATAATAATGTCTGTAATCCACCACGGAACACAGTACAGACCAAGCGTACAAATCGTGAGTGCGAGCTTCCAATTCGCCAGTCCTGTGTCGCCAATATAGCGACGGTCTGCTCCGAATAGCCCAAAGAATAATGCTTTTTTGCGTGCGGTTTCGTAGTCTGGTATTTTCATTGAAACATCTGACATCTGCGTATCTCCTCGTAATAATAGTAAGATTCTTGCCCGATTATTTCCTAATCGGTCGCAGCTGCCAATCAAAAAAGCAACCACGGTAGTTGCTTTACGACAATTACACCCAAAGCTTGCGCTCAAGGAAACCGTGGCTGCTTTCATAGCACAAGCCACGATATTCCGAAAAATACCTACTTGGGTGTCGTTATAAATGTCGTAAAGCACCTTCATTGTAAAGGATTATTGATATTTACAACAGATGTATTTACTGTGAATTATGTGTGAGTACTTGAAAAGCGCCCCGCAAAAGCGTAGCATAAATAGGACAGCTCAAGTCACAAAGTTTAAAACAATACACAAGTTTGAAGCTTTTTGCGTTGAGCTGTCTTTTGATTCTCGACAAAAAACGACCCACTTCGGCATACTCCGAAGTCCTTCCCACTTGTAGCTTTGTGGCGGACAAGAGAATAACTCGTGTTCGGTCAAAAGAAGAGTAAAAGATGGAGAAATCCACCAACCAAGACAAGCCACTCCTCGGCGCTAAACTCGGTAAAAGCGAGAATGACACCACAAAACAAGATGTCACGTCCCACTCGCGCGAAATCGCACGTTTCTTATACAATATATATCGCCAAGCGTCAATTTTGAAAGAAGGACCAAAAGATGACTAGCCTACCCCCACTCGCAATTACAACGTGTCGAGTATCTTCGGACGAACAACTTAAGAACCATAGCTTACAGCGACAGGCTGCGGCCGTGAAGCAAGCGGCCAAGGAATTAGGTGTAATTATTCCGCCTGACGGTCAGTGGTCAGGAAGTGTTTCTAGCAAGGCTGGCACAAATATAATGCGCAAGGACCTTAAAGAAATGGTAACTTATGTGCAAAAGAACCGCCGCGTAAAGTACCTCATCGTACACGAAGTTGACCGCTTTATGCGTAGTGTGAGCGAGCTGTTCTATTTCGAAGTAACATTTGAAATGTACGGTGTTAAAGTTTGGTATGCTTCACAACCCGAACTCAATACAGACAATCACCAGGCAAAACTACTCAAAGCGCTTGAAGTATTTAAAGCAGAGGGCAGTAATGTTGAAAGGATTGATAAATCAATTGACGGACTGACAGATGCCCTTAGGGAGGGACGCTATCCTTTTAAGCCGCCCGCTGGCTACATCAAGGGGTATAAAAAAGGTATACCAGAGGTCGATGAAATCAGGGGACGTGCGCTCAAACACAATCTGCTGCAACTCTACGCTCACAAAGACCCTACGCGAGCTTTAAAAGAGCTCAATGAGAGTGAGTTTGCTCGAGGATATGCCAAGCTTAAAATGGACAAATACCGACAATACGCAACGAACATTTTTTATGCTGGGGCAGTCCAGATGTCGAAACAAGTCAATTTCGTAAACTTTAACGGAAAACACGAAGCACTCATCACGCTAGAGCAGCACAATGAGATTGTTCGAATCTTCGAAAACAAAAAGAAGAATCAGTCTGGCCCAAATAGGCGCGGCAACTCAGATTTTACACTTAGTAATTTCGTAAGTTGTGCCGCCTGCTCGCACAGTAACAATAGGTTCGTTGGCTTTAAGCATTCGAATGGCTCTGGAAATGGAATTGTATATGAACGATACCGCTGCAGGGGTTGCCGTAAGTATATAAAAAAGGATGTGCTCAACGAGGGGGTGGCGGAATACCTGGACAGCATCCAGCTAGACGGCAACAGCTCGCGACAACTACACCGTGAACTATTAGAAATCTGGAAACAAGAAGAGGAAATCAACAAGCACGAGGTAGTCGCACTACGTAAAAAGTCTAACGAACTCCAGCGAGAACTCGAATATACAGCCAACGAAGCAATTCAACCATCCAATAAAGCCATTAAGCACCTGCTAATTAGTAATGTTGAGCGAATGCAGCTAGAACTGCTCACGATTAGTGAAAAAGTCCATACGATTGAAGCAAACTCCGAGGATAACCGTGAAGCATTCCTAGAGTTCGCGATGAGCTTTTTGAGTGACCTTAAGCGTATATGGTTCAGCAGTGAGTTTAATAAAGCTAACAGGGAGGAGTGTAAACAACTACTATTTCCACACGGATTTTACTTGGACAAGAAAAATAAAGTTTACACTCCCCAAATCAGCCCAATTTACACTTTAAAACCAAGCAAAAAGGACACCGAAGTGTCCAAAAAAGCTACTATGGTGCGGGTACAGGGACTCTAACCCTGGGCCTCTTCCATGGCAAGGAAGCGCTCTAACAGCTGAGCTACACCCGCATACCTCAAAAGAGTATAGCTTAAAATAGCGACATTTTCAACTAATTTTACCCTGGTGCCGAGTTTTGACTCATAAACATAAGTTTTATATACTCGTAGTAATGCAGTGGGCACGCAAACAAACAGGCTTCACTATCGTCGAACTACTTATCGTTATTGTAGTCATTGCTATCCTTGCGGCTATTACAATTGTCGCCTATAACGGCATCCAGGAACGCGCCCGTGACACCCAACGCCTTACCGACCTTAGTAATATCGAAAAAGCCATTCGTTTATACGCAGCCGACCATAACGACCAGTTCCCTACTGAAGCAAGTGGTGCAAACGGTATTATCGGTGAAGGCGCTGGGCTTGATGCGCTCCTTGCCGATTATATGAGCGTCGTCCCCCACGACCCACTTGGCCCAGGAAACGCAACATACAATTATTATTATGACGGTAAACACAACTGCGGTGGGCGCGGAAGCCAGGCGGTCATCTTTATCCGAACACTAGAAAGTCCTAAAGATGATAACACCCCCTGCACAAGCTGGGGGAGTGAAGGCGGCTCGGATGGTGCGAACGCCTATCACATACTACTAGGGGCAACTTCCGATCCATAGAAAGAAAAAAGCCCCATACATTGTATGAGACGGTTTTCTTGGTGGCTCCTCCCAGACTCGAACTGGGGACACAAGGCTCTTCAGGCCTCTGCTCTACCAACTGAGCTAAAGAGCCACACTATTCGTAGCGGCGGGCCTCTGCTCTACTATAATTCTATAGCGCTTCTTCGAAGCGACGAGCTAAAGAGCCGCACTCCGACCTATTTTACTAGAGGTGACGAGTTTTTTCAACCTACTTCTTATTCAACCCATTCCCGATGTGCCGCACGGCGTCAATAAGTTCTATAGGGAACAACATAGTCGTCTTCTGGCTTGGTTCAGTGCTAATGCGCTCAATAGTATTAAGCGTACGAAGATTCAATGCACCTGGTGTTGAAGAAATAATCTTCGCCGCCTGCGCCAGCGTCTCGGCAGCAGCTTTTTCACCTTCGGCATTAATAATATTGCTACGGCGCTCGCGCTCAGCTTCAGCCTGCTTTGCCATGGCACGCTTCATATCCGCAGGGAGTTCGATATTTTGAATTTTCACATTCTCGACATCAATACCCCACTGCGAGGTTTGGGCATCGACAATTTCTTTAATTTTTTGGCTAATGTCTTCGCGTTTCGAAAGCAATTCGTCAAGCTCAAAATTACCCGTAATATCACGCAACGCTGCCTGCGCAAACTGACTGGTTGCATATACATAGTTTGTCGTCTCCAGCACGGCTTTTGCTGGGTCAACCGCACGGAAGTATACCACCGCGTCCACCCCAGCAGTTACATTATCCTTAGTAATAACCTCTTGCTTTGGTACATCAATAGGCGTAGAACGCACATCAACCCGCGTCATTTTTTGAAAAATAGGGATAACAATGCGAAGCCCCGGCTGGCGAATGCCCGTAAATCGCCCCAAGGTCAGCACGACCCCACGCTGGTACTGGTTCACTACTTTAAGCCCACTTAAAATAAATATCGCTACTGCAATGCCGATAATCCAAAGAATAATTTCCATAACTCCCCCTTTGTGTATAGTAACTAGTATACCAAAACTATGCTATGCATGATATTGCCATGTAGCCTCGATAGGTTGCGTACCTTCTTTTAGTGCGTCGACAAACTCCACCACACCCTCCATAATTTGCCGTGTATCAGTTGTCGCCCACACCGTTATACCATTAAGTGCTTCATGTCCATCTTCTATATCTTCTGCGTCAACTCTATACACCAACGCGTTCATATGGCTGATTATCTCTTGGTCTTTTTTGATACAAATCAGCGCAGAGGTGCAGTATGAAACCTTCGCCGCAGATAAACCAAGTTTTTCGTTTAGCGCGTTTTTTATCCCATCGTGCAAAGAGGTCCCTACCACCATACGGTCATACGGTAACGTTGCTTTTCCTAAGTAGGGTTGTCGGCTCCATCTAAACAGCAGCGGTTGGCCCGCCCGCTCCGCCCACAACATAATTACCGTCTTAATATTATCGGTCGTCTTTCGTGTTGTGGTGCTTAAAGAACCAACATACTTCTCACCCAATGCCGTGAGTGTATACACCCCGCGTTGATGCTTAGCAATAAACCCTTCTTGTATAAGTGCCTTCAAATGGTATGAAAATAAATTTAGCTCTACACCTTCGGGTGCAAGCTCTTTAGGGCGCGCATACTCCTGACGTATTAGCACAAAAAGGATGTGTTTTTGTATCCAACTTAACTCCATAATTATTCGCATTGTAGCAGATATTCAAAATTATTTGCTATTTATTCCGCATCGGGTCGCCTAGGCTATAGATATGGAAAAAGACTACACAGCAAGCACGATACACTCCGAAAAAGCACTCTCCCTACTAAGTGAACTACAGGCCGACAATGAGGTCGGCGCACTTCACAGAAATTTTATGCTCGCCCGGCTTGATTCGATAGAAGCGTATGAGGAATCATTAAAAAGTGAGCTTGAAAAATGTGCGAAGGAAAAGGAGGATATTCACAAACATAGCCAAGATGTCGGTGAAGAAAGGTCTATACACCGCAGAAAGTTAGCTCGTAGCGTCCTCGATTTGCTTTCTGCTGAATCGGGCACTATTACTAATCGGGCTCTACTTTGGAGAACCATAGCAGAGAAAAACCTTGCCCACTATATTCCGCCAGAAAGAAAGGAGGCCTGCGCTACTTTACTGATGGATATTGATGAATCAGTGCGACGAGCGACGATAGATAGGAGTTTGGCGCCCGTCCTTAAAATTGATAAACATCCCTGGCTAGGTAAGAAGCCAGTTGCAACCTATGGGGTTATTGCGAACGACGCGACGGGCTTAGGGGTAAGCGACGAGGAGTACGCTCCCATCGTTCCTCTCGACTCAGAAGTATCTTCAACCGGATATACGTCTGAACCAAGAAAATACATCGATCTACCACTTAACGGGATTGTTCGCTACCATAATAATGGCCATGTCGTGGAAGTTAACCTCCACGATGAGAAGAGCACTAGCCAGCGTAACAAGCCATTGAGCGATAGTGCTACTACTGATATTCTGCTTGGTACATCGTCAATACAAGCATATATCGAATCACTGTATTCAGACGATGCTAGCAAGGGCACCGCTTTAACTTTTAGCAAATTATTATACGCTCACAGCCCCGAGATGCTCACCTTGATGCCAACCGACTCACCACTCCGCACTAATCTTTCTCGTTACGGCGTAGAGAGCTTACTGAAGAAGCTTGAGTCAGAAGCCAGCATAGCGTCTACTCCTTTAGGCGATTTTACGTATTATGCGCAATTTATCAGTACCCCCGAGGATCGTAAAGAAATCTTATCTTTGCTGGACACCTTAAAGACACCGACAGTGTCAGTTGTTCGTTATGCGCTTGAGACATCTCTTCCTAGCGTATAATAGAAAGATATGGAACGAGTCCCCCTAGCTGAACGCATGCGTCCTACTACCCTTGATGAAGTTATTGGGCAGTCTCATTTACTGGGCGACAAAGAAATTTTGCGGCAAATTGCCAAGAAAAAAGAGCCAGTGAGCCTTATTCTATGGGGTCCACCCGGCAGTGGCAAAACTACCCTCGCCCGCGTGATTGCTAAAGAAGTAAACGCTGAATTTATTGAACTTTCCGCGGTTACCAGCGGTAAAAAAGACGTCGAAAAGGTTATCGAGCACGCCCGTCAAAACTGGAACCTGCAACTACGCACGGTGTTATTTGTTGACGAAATCCACCGCTTCAACAAAGCCCAGCAAGATGCTTTTTTACCCCACGTAGAATCCGGCCTTATTACCCTTATTGGCGCCACCACCGAAAACCCAAGTTTCGAGGTGATCATCCCTCTCCTTAGCCGCACCCACGTACTCGTGCTCGAGCCACTTGCAAAACCCGACATGTTGGCAATTTTACAGCGCGCCGTTGAAAGCGAAAAAGCCACCAAACGCGTCAGTGACGATGCGCTTGATTATATCGCCGAACTATCGGGTGGTGATGCGCGGGTTGCTTTGGGTAACCTGGAACTTGCCTTAGGCCTTGCGAAAAAAGTAACCATAGAAACCGTAAAAACGGCCGCCCAAAAGCGCCTACCCGGCTATGACAAAAAAGGCGAAATGCACTATAACGTTATTAGCGCCTTTATTAAAAGTATGCGCGGCAGCAACGTTGACGCCACGCTCTACTACCTGGCCCGCATGCTTGATGCTGGCGAAGACCCTAAGTTCGTCGCCCGTCGCATGGTTATTTTTGCCAGCGAAGATATCGGCCTGGCTGGTAACGGCGCGCTTGGCCTAGCACTGAACGCGTTTCAAGCAGTCGAGCGCGTTGGCATGCCGGAATCTTCGTACATCCTTTTTCATGTCGCCACTGCGCTGGCAAAGTCTGAAAAATCGCGCCACACCACCGACGCTATGCACCGCGCCCAACAGCTTGCGAAACACTACAGTGAAGCACCCGTGCCACTTCACCTGCGCAATGCACCAACAAAACTTATGAAAGACCTTGGCTACGCGAAAGACTATAAATGGGAGGCCGATTTCAAGCACGGCAAAGGGTTTTTGCCTGATGAGCTGAAGGATGAACGGATTTTCTAAGGCCGAAAATCTTTCTTCAAAGCCTCATACACCCCATTCGTCCAGCCAAACCCATCTTGCAGTACATATTCACCGCCGCCACCTAAACCATCGGCGCTTTCGACGTTATACTTTTCAATAAATCTCAGTGAATTCGCATACACACGCTCGTTGAGTTCTAGCCAGCGGCGCGCAATTTCATCGGCTAAATCATCGTGGCCGTAGCGGCGTAAACCTTCAATAGCGACCCACTGCAAAGGCGCCCAACCATTAGGCGCATCCCACTGTTGGCCATTTTCAACATTTGTCGTTACAAGTCCACCGGGTTGCAAGAAATCCTTACGTAGCACTTCGGCCACCTTATCCGCTTGCTTCTGCGTGGCAATCCCCACAAATAACGGAAATACCCCGGCAAGGCTGTTAATAGGTGTATGTAAGCCATGATGGAAGTTATAGTCCTTATAATAGCCTTCGGTTTTGCTCCATAAGAACTTCTGAATACTCGCTGCCCGCGCCTTGGCTCGCTTACGGTATTTTCGTGATTGAAAAAGATTAAACGAGGCCTTGTATGCATCGGCTATTGTTTCTTCCAAGTGGTTCAGTAGCGAATTAAGATCTACCGGAATAATATCAGCGGTATGAATTGTATTAATATCGGCCGGGTCTAAAAACCAGCGCGAGCTAAAATCCCACCCCGATTCAGCCGCCGCGCGAATATGCAAATACAACCGACTACTATCTTGCCGGCCTGATTTTTCCGCTGTTTCCATATCCTCACGCAATGACTCGGGGCGAGGGGTTGCCTTGTTATCGTAGTATCGGTTCAGCAAGCTCCCGTCGGGCATTTCTACTAAACGACGATACGCCCGATGTTCAGTATCCGCTAATTTACTGCGACCTTTCATCCAAAACCGATGCTCATCAACAAGGTAGGGCAAATACTCACGCAGGGCTTTTTTGCCTTTATACTTTTCCATAAGGCGGACCATGTGCGAAAAAAACGGCGGCTGTGAACGGCTTGAAAGATAATCGCGGTTGGCGGTAGGGATAAAGCCGTACTTACGAATTTGATACGTAAAATTACCAAGCATCCCTTCAATCGTTTGCCAATCGTCATTGCTTGCAAGGCCGAGCATAATGAAATAGCTGTCCCAATAAAATTGCTCGGTAAAACGACCGCCCGGTACAATATATTTATTAGGAAGCGGCAATAACGACCCGCGCTTTTTACGATTACGTCGTTCTAGAAATTTCCATAGCTCATCAATATGCTCAAGCGGCGTATGGTCGGGGCTACTTTCATAGCCGCGTTGATACACCCCCTCGGTGGCGTCGTAAAAGTGCCGCGCCACAAACTCGCGCAGGTCAAAGTGAGGATCTTTTTTTAGAAGCTTGTATTCTTCCTTAATCGACCGTAAACGCCGGTTAGGCACAAGGTCAACAAAGGTCTTACCGTCACCATACACATTCATACGCTGCACATCGGCAAGTAACTCGCCAAGGCGGTCATCAACATCTTTATCGCTTGCGCGTAACAGCCGTCCGGTAGTGTTTACCATGGCAGATTTCAGCGTATCGGTATTTATTTTCCTTGGCATTATACCTTAAGTATAAACGCCGCGTAGGTACGGGGCAACCTATTTGTTGGCGCGCTTGCGCTGGTTGGGGTCAAGGTGACGCTTACGGAGGCGAAGGCTTTGTGGCGTTACTTCAAGAAGCTCATCGTCTTCAATAAAGTCGATCGATTGCTCGAGGCTAAGGTCGGTAAACGGGGTAAGCTGAATCGTGCCGTCGCTTGATGAACTACGCATGTTAGTAAGTTGCTTACCTTTACATACATTAATATCAAGATCGCCCGAGCGGTTGTACAACCCAACAATCATCCCTTGGTACACAGTAGTACCGGGGCCAACAAATAATTCCCCACGAGCCGCCGCAGTATCAAGTGCATAGGCGGTTGTTTGGCCCGCTTCAAAAGCAACCAACGCACCGTTACGGGTTTGCTGTAGCTTAGGACCAAGCGGCTGGTAGCCGTGTGGCAGGCTGTTCATAATCACCGTACCCTTCGTTGCGGTCAGAAGGAGGTTACGAAGGCCAATCATAGCGCGTGTTGGCAATATGTAGGTAACGCGGGTAGTGCCGCTACTGGTTTGCTCTTGTTTCACTGTAGTTGCACGGCGGGTACCAAGCTCTTGGCTTACCGCACCTAAGAACTCAGCAGATACTTCAATAAGAAGTTCTTCAACTGGCTCTTTCACTACACCATCTTCTTCAATAGTCACCACCTGTGGGCGGCCAACTTCAAACTCAAAGTCTTCACGACGAAGTGTTTCAATAAGCACCGAAAGGTGAAGTTCACCACGGCCCGATACGATAAAACCAATCCCCTCTTCTTTGACGCGCAGAGACACGTTGGTTTCAAGCTCTTGCTTCAAACGGTCGCCAATTTGGCGGCTCGTGTTGTACTTCGCTTCTTTTCCTTTTAGCGGGCTAGTGTTTGGGCCAAGGTACATACTAATAGTTGGCGCTTCAATGTCGATAACTGGCAGCGCTTCAGGCTGGTCTTTGTCGGCAAGGGTTTCACCAATGTGTGCATCGGCAATACCTGTTACGGCAACAATGTCGCCAGCACCAGCCTCGTCGATTTCTTCGCGGGTAAGGCCACGATAGCCAAATAATTTATCTACCTTCGCGTTTACCTGTTCGCCGTCGCGCTTAATAAGCGTAACTTGCTGACCTTTTTTAAGGGTACCGCGACTAATACGGCCGATAGCATACTTACCAAGGAACGAATCATACGAAAGCGATGTCACCAGCATTTGGAAAGGTTTTTCGATATCAACAGTTGGCGCCGGGATGTCACCGGTAATAGCGTCGAAAATAGGCGAAAGGTCGGCGTGTTCTGAAGGGTTGTCTGGAAGTGTTGTCCAGGCTTTACCGTCACGGCCAATCGCGTAGTATACCGGGTAGTGCAGCTGACTATCATCGATGGCGAGCTCCAAGAAAAGTTCTGACACTTCATCAAGCACTTCATCAATGCGGCGCGAAGGTTTGTCGATTTTGTTAATTACCACTACTGGCTTAAGGCCAAGTTCAAGCGCCTTAGAAAGCACAAACTTGGTTTGTGGCATTGGGCCTTCTTGGGCATCTACAATAAGCAGCACGCCATCAGCCATATTAAGAGTGCGCTCTACCTCGCCCGAGAAGTCGGCGTGGCCGGGGGTGTCGATAATGTTAATCTTGTAATCACCGTGGTATACAGAGGTTTGCTTAGCGGTAATAGTAATACCACGTTCGTGCTCTTGGTCGCCGCTGTCCATAATAAGCGATTGTTCCATTTCAGCCTGGTTAGAGCGGAAGGTGTTACTTTGTTTCAAAAGGCCGTCAACGAGGGTTGTTTTGCCGTGGTCCACGTGGGCAATAATAGCCACGTTGCGAATTTGGTTTGGATCTTTCATTAATAAAATATGCCCGGATTTTTTCATCACAGGGCTTCCTTACTTCTTATTATAGCATACTTTTATTGCTTAAGCAATATTGCACCGGGGTTAGGCGCCGGACGGTGGTGTTTCGTTGCAGTCTGAAATATTCGATACAGTGTACGAGTATTTGTAATAGTCGTCACCTACAGTATAGGTACTAGACGCTGCCCCTCCAACAGCCGCACTATTACATAGGTAGTATTGGTTGGCATTATTAGTCGCTCGCCACCCCAAACGTCTATAAAATACATCACTTTGCGGCGCGGATCGCACCATGTTCCAGGCGCTTAGTATATAATTTGCCCCGTCACTTTGATACATATAGCAGGCTCGCTGACCCCTAGAGCCTACCTCTCCGTTGCTCGACGGAAGTACCATATCTATATCCGGCACCCAAGCTGCCGTTTTTACCACGTAGCCTGCGGTTATATTACAGTTCACATCTGTATATACGACCGAGTTAGCACTATCGTTCTCGACAATAGCATTTGACTGAGTTGCTGGGTACACACCATTCAGTGCCTTGTACGCCTCTAACTTTGTAGTAATATTCCGTAGCGCAGTTTGCATAGCCGAGTCTTGGGCCCGAGCCTGTATGCCGGTATAAGCGACGATTGTTATAGCGGCAAGAATAGCGATCACTACGATAACGATAAGTAGCTCGACAATCGTGAAGCCTGTTTGTTTTGCTGCCCACTTCCTCATGTACCTCCAGTATACCAAATATCCAGGCACGAATAAAAACCATGGTACAATATACCCATTACTAATAAGGAGGCTTTATGGCTGAAGTAGCTATGAAAGACAGCGACAAAACACTTCGTTTGGTTGCCTTTATATTAAACCTTGTGTCGACCATTTCTGCGGGGTGGCTTATTATACCGCTTGCATGGATGATCCCTATGACGGTTATTTCTTGGGGCATCTATAAAGGAGAAAAACGAAACACCGTTACCTTTGGTGTTTGTACCCTTATCTTCGTGAACCTTATTTCGGGTATTCTTTTGCTCGTTTCTTCAAAAGATGATTAGTTGGCTTAAACCAAATAAAAAGGACGAGGAAATCTCGTCTTTTTTATTGGTGCGCGCGAGAGGACTTGAACCTCCACGCCCTTGCGGACACTAGCACCTCAAGCTAGCCTGTCTACCAATTCCAGCACGCGCGCATACTCGGGTGATTATAGCATTATTATAGGTAAAAATAAAGCCTGTATACTGTACACGGCCTATTGCCTCCCAAGGGGTTTTCCTGTATAATACCCTCTTAGTCGGGCGCTTAGCTCAGTTGGCTAGAGCATCTCGTTTACACCGAGAGGGTCGGGGGTTCGAATCCCTCAGCGCCCACCACATAGACTTCAAAACCTCCCACTTAGGGGAGGTTTTTGTTTCACTTATTACGGTGTCGTAAAGACAGTTTGGCTGCCAACCGACCAATACAGCACAGTGGTGTACCTATCCACTGACGAAATAAGCTTCTGGGTTGGCTCTATAGCATGAACATTTGATGTATGTACATACTGCGCCGTAGCTTGATACAGGCCAACTGCAGGCACATCGCTTAGCCACTGCTTCGCAAAGGTACCATACTTAGCATTACGTAGTGTAGGGTCAAGCGGGCTTCGAGCAGTAGAAAGCGCTTCATCACTAATAGCATTTTTGTAGTTTGAGAAGTTCAACCCATCGGACGCCTGACTACTGTGCCAATAGGCATATACATCAGGATCACCGCCAATAGAAAGCTGATAAAGCAGCACATCGTATTGGCGAGGTTGCAAAATATTCTGCACAACATTTTGCGCAGGATCAGTAGGGTCGACAATAGTTGTCGTTACCGTAACCCCTAAAGAGCGCCACTGATCCGCCAGCACACTTAGAGCCTTCTCAAAATCTGGATTTTTGGTCGTCACAACAGTAAGTGAAAGTGGCTGTCCGTCTTTTTTGCGTACCGAGCCTTCCCTTACCCACCCCGCTTCATCGAGTAATTGGTTAGCACGAGTGATGTTGAACTCTGGCTCTGCGGGTATGCCTGTTACTTGACCCGTAATAAACGGCGAGTACAGCGCTGGCAGCTCACCACCCAGCGCAGTTCGTATTTCCTGTGTATTTGTTGCAGCCTGCAGTGCCTGGCGTACCGTTTTATTGCTAAGCACAGGGCTTGCGGTATTTAATAGCGCGTAAACACCGTTGTTGACTGGGGTATATTCCACAGTGTAGCGGCTACCGATGCCCCCTTCAATACTGGTTACTGGAATGTCGCTGGCTGCATTTACCTCTGAAGTACTAAGAGCGTGTTTAATATCGTCTACTGAACCATAAACGAGAAGCTGTATCCTATCTAATTTTGCTGCGCCTTTGTAGTACTCTGGGTTTCGAGCCAAATGAATAATCTTTTTGTCGGTGGTTACGTCCACATTTTGTAACAGACGAAGTGTATACGGACCACTCACAATAGGATTTTTACTAAACGAACTCTCTTGTAGTTGGGCCGGTGATACGTCACGAAGTACTCGCTCGGGAAGAATAGGAAGGAATCGTAGCGCATGAGGAAAGGCTGCATACGCGGCGGGCAATGAAAAGGCAACAGTTATATCATCAACTTCAGTAGCCACCACATCATCCCACCCTGTCAGCGTGGTGTGTGTCGCAGGATCCTTCAAAAGATTAACCGTGAATACTACATCGCGCGCTCGAATATACGTACCATCTTGCCACTTCGCATCTGGTCGCATAGTGACGGTATAAACTTTACCGTCCTCACTTACCGACATGTCTTTAGCTAAGTCGTAGTTTAGATGACCCGTCGCGTCGTAGGTAAGTAGACGAGCAAAAAGAAGTTCGCCCACCGCTTCTTCGGCGCTTGTTTTTGCAAAAATAGGGTTAAGCGTATCAACCGGACCTAGTACAGCCTCTGCATACGTACCACCCTGAGCATACGCAGTTGTGCGGTATTCTTGCTGATACCACCAAAATTGCAAGCCTGTAGCACCAATAATCAGCCCTATGCTCAAGACCCATAGTGCAACCCGTTGTCGTGCCTGACGGAAATTATCCCACCGCTTAAATACGAAGTGATGGGCGTGTTTTACAGCGCCCCCCTCAACTTTCTTCATGCGCTTGGCAAGATCCTTAGAGCTAAAGCTCATTTTAGGAATACGGCGCCATTTACCTGGTTCGTTATCTGCCACGAGTATGCGTACCCCTAACTAGGAATAAGAAGACCAGCCAAAATTGAAACGACAAAAATAACAGCCAATACGATAGTTGCCTCGAATAGGTTTTTATCAACCCCTCGACGAGTCGTATAAAGTTCACCAGAGCTTCCAAACCCCGCACCAAGTGTCGCACCGCGCTGCTGTAACAAAATAGCGACTACCATTAAGACACCAGATACAATCATCGCAATTTGTAAAATAAAATCAATTGACATTTTTATGCACTCCTCATTTTGCGGCCGCGCAGTTCAAACACAGCACTCACTATATAGTTTATCAGACTCAGGATGATTCCGGTAATTATAGAATTACCAAACGACATCTGTAGACCGGGTGCAGCGGCAATGGCTACATATACCAATACACCGTTCACGATTATCGTAAATAGGCCCAGGGTAAGTAAAATTGCCGGCATCGATACAATCATAAGCAACGGCTTAAACAGGCTATTAAACACCGAGAAAATAAGCCCGGCAAACACAAACCCCCAAAATCCGGCGGTAATATCGTCGTTTTTGTAGCCGGTGCCTAGCAAGCGAAACGCAAGCCATAACCCTACCGCGTTCAACCCCCAACGGGTAACGAATACCATAAATTGTCGTCGCATAAGTGCCCTTAGTATAGCATACCTATCACAGTCCTGTAGGCAAATCTCCGCTCAGGTTTTCATTCCCTGTTTCAGTAACAAGAATGTCGTCTTCAATACGCACCCCTATACCCTCCTCGGGGATATAAATTCCTGGCTCAACCGTTAGCACCATACCGGGCATAAACTCCGTATACCCGCCAAACGACTCATGGACATCAATCCCTAACCCATGACTAATTGCGTGCGGAAAATACTTGCGATAGTCTTCGGGCTTTTTAAGTAAACCAAGGCTCCGCAATGCCTCCTTCATTATTTCATCAGATTTATCTTGGTATTCGCTTAAAGCTAGCCCTGGTTTAATAAGGTTAATGATAGCGAAGTGAGCCTTTTCTACTGCAGCGTGTACCGCAACCTCGCGGGCGGTTGGGGTACCTATAGCGTACGTGCGGGTGATGTCAGCACAGTACCCCCCTACTCGTGCAGCAGCATCAATTAAAAGAAGTCCATTTTTCGGAAGCGGATTATTGTTGCGTGTGTAATGAAGTGTTAATGCGTTAGCTCCTGCTGCAACAATGGGTTCGTAGGCATACCCTTCGGCACCATTCATCCTAAATGTATAACCCAGGGAAGCCTCTACTTCATACTCATACTGAACTAGATCCGCAAGAGTATCTCGCACACTGTTAAAACCCTTTGTGGTTATTGCTATCGCTTTACGTATATAGGCGTGCTCGTTCTCGTCTTTGGTCGCCCTTAGTCGTACAAGCAGCGGACGGATATCTTCAACGTTTTGGAACTTCCGTTTAAGCGTGCGCTGCGCTATGACCGCCGCAGGGTTAATCGTAAAACTGTCCTTAAGGTACGGTGCGTCATAGCCCCCTGCGTACACTTTTGTAATACCTGCCTTCTGCTGATCTTTTAATAAGTTTTTTGCAACATCTGCCGTAATAATGGTATGTACCCCACTTACCTTGGCGGCCTCATGGTCTAACATACCGCCGTCAAATAATAGCTCACTAGGCGAGATATAGGGTCGAACAAGATACTCTTCTTCAAGTAGCAGCAGTTGCCACCCAGGTTCACTAATACCCGTGAGCCAAAAAAAGTCCGCCTGTTGAATGAACGGTACAGCCATATCACCCGCCAATTGCATAGACGTATATCCTGTAATGATAATGGGATTTTTTGAATTTAGTGCGTTACGAAGTTTTTTGCGATGTTCGCAAAACATTGCTGATGCTGCTTCCATATAGTGTCCATTATGCACTATATTTAGCCTGAGCCACTTGAAATTGCATTATTTTCAGAGCCATGCCATAACCATCTTGTTGTTTCGCCATCTATATACCCTCCGGTATACGTTCCGTCCGTCCATACAAGATTATATAACTCAAAAGCGTCACCCACGCCACCCACACCGCTTCCCCAAAGTATTTTTAGGAAAATAGGCTGCCCTGCGTAAGAGCTAGGAATCGTGACTGTCTGGCGAACTGTCTGTATAGAACCTCCTGTCATCGTTAATGACTGGCTAAGGCCCGATATAACCGACGTACCTGTTCCATACCCAATCTGAGAGCTCAGCGTCGTATCTACCGATGATTTAATTCTGTAGTAAATTGTATAGGTCTCTCCCCCTACAGCGGTACGAACACCTCCCGATTCCCGTTCAATATATAACGCATAGGCAGCGGTAGTGAGGCGTGTCGACCTAACCCTTTGGGTACTACCGACATTTATAAAGGTTACATTTCCAACCGAAGCGCTACTTGGTTTGTAGTACTTGTCGTTCGTTGGCGTTGGGTTGTGTATGTAGTTAAAGCGCTCGGCTGGGCATGTCCCTGACTGTGGATCGCCTTTCGCATACGAATCATAATAATAGGTAACACTACTATCGTTTGTTGATCTTGCTTCTATACAAAATGCATATGCATTTGAGCGAACAAGGTTCACGGTTACGCCGTCACTAGAGTTAAAGGAGCTTGGAATTGTATCAGGGTATCCCGACTCGCTAAAGTTACGCGCCGACTCCATTGCTGAAACAAGGTTAATCGCATCGCTTTTCGCCTGATCGTTGTATACACGCACACGCCACTGCCCATAACCCACTATTATTATTGCGGCAAGTATCCCAATAACAACAATTACTACCGTAAGCTCAACAATTGTAAAACCTTGGTTTCTCCTAGCAGGTAAATATTTCATTCTTTCTATACTATACCATAAGCGCCTTACGGCTCAGTTAGCGCCCGGACTACTACTCTTGCTTTTGCAAGCCCAATAATTTCGCTAATATCCTCTATGCTCGCATCCCTCAGGCCACGCACACTTCCAAACTTCCGTATAAGCTTACGCCGCGTTGCTGGACCAATACCCGGGATATCTTCTAGTACACTAGAGGTCTGCTTTCCGCGTTTTAGAACCGTATGATAGCTCACGGCAAACCTATGTGACTCATCCCTGATACGCTGGAATAATTTTGTTACATGTACATATTTTGCTGGTCCATCAGTGCTTGCTCGCAAGTTTTTTGAATGACCCGAAGCGTTAGCTTGCCCAGCATGTAAATTCACCGTATAGAATTGACCCGAACGCGTTACTGCTACGCTAGGGTCACCCCTGCCCACCCGAAGCTGCTCAATAAATGTCATACCTACATCCGAATGCTCAGGATGAACAATAACTTCTTCATCACGCTTCGCGATACTTATTACTGGTACTGTGATGCTGCGCTCTTTCAAGGCCTGTATAGCCGCCTCCAACTGGCCCTTCCCCCCGTCAATTAGCAGTAAATCTGGCATACCCCAGCTTTTTATGTTCTTCTCGCTAAAACGCCGCACTAATACTTCGCGCATATTCGCATAATCATCGTTGCGCTCAGAAGTTTTAAACTTTCTATAATTCACACGGTCACTCACGCCGTTCGTAAACACCACCATGCTTGCCACGACATTCCTGCCGCCCATATGACTAATATCGTAACCTTCAATACGCGCGGGTATTTTTGGTAACCCAAAAAGTTCAACTAAATCACCTAGTGCCTTGTCTTTACTAATATCCAAAAACTCCCTATCACCAAACATAATTTTTTGCTGTAGGGCACGTAAATCACTAAGCTGATTGCGAAAGTGGGCAGCGTTTTCAAAGTCGTGCAACTTTGCCGCTTGGTTCATGTGCTTTTCAATATCACGAATAATTGCTTTGCGTCCGCCTTCTATATAGCGAATAAGCTGCCGTAATGTCGCCTTATATTCCGCCGATGATACCCCAGGTCGCGGGCTTAACCCAATATGTGCGTCTAAATCAGGGCGTCGCCCTTCCTGTGGCGCCTTTGTATAATAGGGGAACACCCGACGCAAATACCTCAGCGCTTTTTTTATAGCAAACCCATTGTAATACGGGCCGAAATACTGCGCCCCATCATCGGTTGGATTTCGCGTAAACCCAACAGTCGGCCATTCACTTTTCATATCAATACGCACAAACATCTGCGACTTATCGTCGCGTAGTAAAATATTAAAGCGCGGCATGTAGCGCTTAACCATTTCCGACTCTAGAAACAGAGCGTCGAGTTCACTTTCGGTTTCTACCCAATCGGTATCATAAATTTCTTCCACTAAAGCACGTGTTTTTACGTCCATGTCGCGCGTACTTTGGAAATACTGGCGCACCCGATTTTTTAATACCGCTGCTTTGCCGACATAAATAATTTCACCCGTTTTCGACTTATGAAAATACACCCCGGCCGACCGTGGGAGTGTTTTTAGCTTTTCCTCAAGTGCCTTATTCATATCTTCTTTTACCAGTATACAAAATATCGCCGCGTTTTACGGCGACGATACTCTGTTTCTTGCCTTAAAACTATTTTTTAAGTGCGTTTTGCTCGCGGAAAGCGAAAGCAATAACCAACGCGCCGTATAGTACAGCATAAAGACCAATAACCCACACAATTGCAACACCTGCAGTAACAGGGTGAGACAGCGTAATGATACCTGCAATTACCCCCAAGGCGCCAACAATACCGTGTAGCCAACGCTTATCCGTTGCTTCGTCTTTGTCAAAGAGCCCTTCCAGAATATCAACCACACCACGAACCAAGAAGGTTATACCAATAAAGAATACGAAGATTCCTGCGGTAACTTCTGGGTTGCGCAGCATGTACACCGAAAGGCCAATGGCGAGCACACTAAAAATAAGCTCTAGCCACCAAAACTTATTCGAGCCAATTGATGAAAGGCTTACAATAAGCCCTACAATACCCCACACTAATATAAACACTCCAAACATCACCACGAGTAGCGCAACCGTTAAGCCGGGCCAAAACAGCGCTAGCGTACCAAATAGAATTGCCAATACCCCTTGGGTAATAGCAAGCGCCCATAGGCTTTTTGCCATAGGACTGAGTTCATTCTTTGCCATATACAACTCCCTTTAAATAGCATTCTCAGTATACTCCCAGAATGCCACGTTGGCTAGGCCGCGTTTAGTACAAGGCCGCCGGCACGGTCTTTACAGGCTTGGGTATGGAAAAGTAAGTCAGGGTCCTGCTTACAGTTTTCACAAATAAGAACAAGGTCGTTACAGTTTGCCCACGCACAGTTTTCAAAGTTACTTGTTGCGCCGGCACAGTGCGTACATTCACCAATCGTTTTTGTGTGGTCAGAAAAATCAACCGTCATGCGGTTATCAAACACGCGGAGTGAACCCTCCCATAGACCATCATCGCCATACGTTTCACCGTACTTCACAATACCGCCATCAATTTGATATACATCGGTAAAACCACGCTTTTTCATCATAGCCGAGATAACTTCACAGCGAATACCACCGGTACAATACGTAATAACTTTTTTATCTTTAAGGTCATCGTATTTATCGCTTTCAAGTTCGGCAATAAAATCTCGCGAGGTATTCGTATTTGGCACCACCGCATTCTTGAACTTACCAATTTTTGCCTCATGTTCGTTACGTCCATCAAAAAACACAACATCATCGCCATATTTTTCAATAAGTTCGTGGACTTGCTTGGGCTTTAGGTGAACGCCGCCACCAATAACGCCGCTATCATCCACTTCAAATTCGTCGTCACTATTTTTAAACCCAACGAGTTCACGGCGATTTTTTACACTAAGACGCGGAAAATCATCACGTGAGCCATCGCTCCACTTAAATGCTATATCCTTAAACGCCGGGTATTCTTTTGTCACTTTTACATACGCCTTAAGATCATTAATGTCACCCCCTATGGTTCCATTCAGACCATGACGGCTGACTAAAATGCGCCCCTTAAGGTTAAGTCGTTCACAAAGTGATTTTTGCCATAATTTTACTGCCTCTGGGTCGGCGATAGGGGTAAATTTATAGTACAGAAGAATTTTTTGCATCCGTACGATTATACCATTTTATTGTGCGTTTTTCTAGTGATATACTGACCGTATGGCGTACGTTGAAGACCCGCGCATTTCAGCATATATAAAAACGTTTCCAGACGATGTGGCGCAACGGCTATCGACACTTCGGGCTGCTATCCAAACTACATTCTCCGAAACCATTGAAGATATTAGCTATGGCATGCCCACCTATCGCCCCGCCCCAAAGAAGCGCGGTATCGTCCATTTCGCTGCGTTTCCTCACCATATTGGGCTCTACGCAGTGTTTGACCCTATTGATAATCCTACACTTCATGCCGCGTTACTTCCGTATCGTACTGGCAAAGGTACCTTACAGTTCCCCCATAACGAAGCTTTTCCTACTGCGCTTATAAAAGAAGCCTTGCAAGCACATAAAAACACTTTACAGTCTGCATAATATCTTCTATACTGTCGTTACTATGATCGTTTAGATCCTCTACTCGTTTTACGTTCGGACGGCCGAACCTATGGCGATACCAACACCAACAACGAATCATTAACTTTTTTACCTGAAGGAGGTCTATGCGCATCGTTCCCGTTCACGATGACTTCAAAGTCAAACAAACACTACACTTTTTTTGGCAGGCAGCACGAAAAAACAAAAAATACCTTATACCAGTACTTCTTCTGCAACCTATTACCATTTTCTTAAATAGTTATGCCGGGTTTTGGCTTATCTCTGAGGTGGTCAATAAGCTTACCACCGAAACCATTCCTACCGACCAACTTTGGCCTACCTTTTGGCCGTACATCGTTGCCTTTATTGGCGCGGCAGCTCTTGGTGAACTGGTGCTTTGGCGTATCGTTACCTACCTTCACTGGACCATGACTGACCGCACCGCGTTTGAATTATACCGCCAGTCATTCGATACCTTAGCTGAACAGTCAATGGAGTTTCATAACGACCGTTTCGGCGGCTCATTAGTGTCGCAAACCAATAAGTTTACCGGCGCGTTTGCTCGGTTGTCCGACTTATGGCTTTTCAATATTGCCCCCATGATCTACGCCTTTGTCTTTACGTTTGCCATTTTAGGCCCCCAACTACCCTGGATAGCATTAACTCTAGCCGTTCTTTCGGCCATCTTTATGCTTATTGCTTGGGTAAGCTTCCGTTCTATCCGTGAGCTAAACGTTAAAGAGGCCGAAGCGCAAAATAAAATCAGTGGCCAAATTGCCGACAGTATCACAAATATTATGGCGGTAAAAAGCTTTAGCCGTGAGCGCTACGAGAAAAATCGTTTTGAAGGCTACGCCGGTGATGCACGGCAAGCTGCCTTTAAAATTCGCAACTCGGTTGTGAAACGTGATATATGGTTTGGGCTTATTATTACCCTTATCACTTCAGTGTCATTCATTGCCCTTATATACGGTAACGCGTGGTTTGGCGTGGCTGTGGGTACGCTTCTACTTGCTGTAACCTATAGCGCACAAATTCTTGGCAACCTTTGGGGCTTCAACGGTATGCTCCGCCAGCTTAACCGTATCTTTGGCGATGCACGCGATATGAGTATTATCTTGACTACAAAGCAGATAGTTAAAGACTTACCCCACGCCAAAGTACTGACCGCCAAAAAAGGCGCTATCACCTTTGACGCTATGAGCTTCCGCCATACCGGGTCGCGTAATAACGAGGCACTTTTTAAAAATTTTTCCCTAACTATTCCAGCTGGGCAGCGGGTTGGGTTGGTCGGCCACTCTGGTTCAGGAAAAACAACGCTCACAAAACTATTGCTACGTTTTGCTGATATTGAATCAGGTGCAATTACTATTGACGGCACTTCTATTCAAGATGCTACCCAAGCAAGCCTTCGCAAGGCAATTGCCTACGTACCGCAAGAGCCATTACTGTTTCACCGTTCACTCCGTGACAATATTGGCTACGGACGGCCCGATGCCACCGAAAAGGACATCGAAGCCGCAGCGAAAAAAGCCAACGCGCTCGAGTTTATCAAACAACTGCCCGAAGGGTTTGAT
>MDTD01137680.1_pt1 | contig 22235 bp, 17 predicted proteins | sample 811221 | NCBI WGS metagenome assembly MDTD01 (sample SAMN05326646, study PRJNA326480) | marine metagenome | isolation source: seawater | place: Pacific Ocean: South West | collected 2011 | reverse complement strand
GTAGACTCTAATGGCACTTACACAACATCTAATTGTGATAATAAATGTTCAGCACCGGCGCCTTCTACTAAATATTCCTGCAGTTCAGTGGGAACATGTGTAGTAGACTCTAATGGCACTTACACAACATCTAATTGTGATAATAAATGTTCAGCACCACCGGCAAAAGACTGCACATCATCCCCTTGCTCCCCCAACTGTCCACCTGGTATCACTGATAAGTGGTGTCAAGAAAACTGCACCCACGACCCTCCGAACTGCCCAACAAACTATTGCAAATGCACTTAACCGGCTATTAATTTAATTTTTATGTATTTTAACTATTATTAAATATAATAGTTAAAATATAGTTTTTAAGGAGAGGCAGAAGCGTATGCACTACCCTCTTATTACGTCATAAATTCTGAACTGCTGTAAATCTCATTGACTTGTCTATTTACCAGCACGAATGTGCAGCATTTCGGGAAATCCTTGATACGCCCTGCACCCATATATGTCCCCGTGGAGCGCAAACCACCCAGCACATCTTGAATAGTGGTATTGATCGAACCCTTGTGCGGGATTTTGCGGAGTTTTCCTTCGCTGCTCCGATACTTTGCCATGCCACCGCTATGCTTGTTTTGGGCATGCTCGCTTGACATACCATAAAATAATTTGTATTTTTTGCCATTTTCCTCCACCGTCTCACCACCTGACTCTTCATGACCGGCCATCATGCCTCCCATCATGACAAAATGAGCTCCGGCGCCAAAGGCTTTTGCCACGTCACCCGGTCGCTGACAGCCACCATCCGAGACAATATGACCATTTAGTCCATTTGCCACTTCACTGCACTCGGCACACACCGAAAGCTGCGGCATACCCACACCTGTTTTTAGGCGTGTGCTGCACACCGAACCACTGCCTATGCCACATTTGACAACATCGACACGCGCCGAAATAAGCAGCTCTTGCACCATATCACTCGTCGCCACATTCCCCGCAATAATCGTTAGATCAGGATATTTATCACGAATACTGCCACAAAATTCGACAAATTTTGAACTATAGCCATTCGCCACATCGACCACGACAAAATAAGGATTGAGCTTCGTGATAAGAGCATCCAATTTTGCCGCATCAGCATCAGAAATACCACTCGAAATCGCATAATAATTAGGGTCCATATCAGTAGGGTAATCATCCACCGCATAATGTTTGTGCAAGCAAGTAATCATTTTATGCGGTGCCAGAGCACGATACGTCTCAAATGTTCCAGTAGTGTCCATATTGGCAACGAGAAGAGGAACGCCGGTCCATTTACGCCGTGAATGTAAAAATGTGATTTCCCGCTCTAAAGAAACCTGGCTCCGCGAGGAAAGTTTAGAACGCTTTGGACGAATCAGCACGTCATTAAAATCAAGTTTTACACCGTCTTCAATCTTCATATAATATTTCTTCTTTGATTATCTTTATGTTTATTTAGGAAATGTATACATTTCCATAAATCGTAAAAATAGCAAATATAATGTTGATAGTTATACTATATGAATATAAATATGAAAATTCTTGTTTATGGTGCAAAAGGCTGGATCGGTCAACAATTTATCGAAATCTTGCAGAGTAAAAATATACCATACGTTGAAGGTGCTTCCAGAGTAGATGATACTGTTGCACTAGAGCAAGAGATTTCGCACACAAAACCGACACATGTTGTCTCATTTATAGGTAGAACGCATGGTAAAATAGGCGATAAAGCTTATTCTAATATAGATTATTTAGAGCAGCCCGGAAAACTCCAGGAAAATGTTCGCGATAATTTATTCTCTCCCTTGTCTCTGGGTATTTTATGCAATAAATACGACCTACATCTGACTTATTTAGGAACAGGATGTATTTTTACATATGATGACACTCATCCTTTTGGTGAAGAAAAACAAGGATTTACGGAAGACAGTCTACCAAACTTTTTTGGTTCGGGATATTCCACCGTGAAAGGATTTACCGACCGCCTCATGCATCTTATAGGCGGTAAAATACTTAATTTAAGAATACGAATGCCTATTACCAATAAAGATAATCCTCGGAATTTTATCACTAAAATTACCACCTACGAAAAAATTTGCTCTATTCCAAACTCTATGACCGTGCTTCCAGAGCTGTTGCCTTTAGTTGTAGACATGATGACACAAGGCACAACTGGCACAATAAATTTAACCAATCCTGGTCTTATTAGTCATAATGAAATATTAGAAATGTATAAAGAAATTGTGAACAACGATTTCACCTGGAAAAATTTCACATTAGAAGAACAATCCAAGATACTGGCATCAGCGAGGTCGAATAACTTCTTGGATACCACACGCCTGGAAACATTATATCCCGATGTTAAAAATATAAAGGACAGTGTGAGAGAAATGCTGGAAAATTTTGCATTTTATGAAAATCAATCTAAGACGATCACCAACATTATTCCTAGCAATAATAATATCATACTAGAGCCAAACCTCACCGATTTTCAAAATACAACAGACACCACGTTATTAGTCACCGGTGGTTGTGGATTTATAGGATCGAACTTCATTAATTTAATAATGGCAAGGTTTAGTAACATTAAGCTGGTCAACATAGACGCGCTGTATTATTGTGCAAATAAAACAAATGTAGATAAGGTGTGGAGAGAAAGCAGCCGATATATATTTGTGAAGGGGAATGTATGTTCAATGGATTTGGTTACACACGTCCTTGAAACACATCAACCAACACATATTATACATTTTGCAGCCCAGTCTCATGTGCAAAATTCTTTCTCTGATGCTTTGCAGTATACCAAAGATAATGTGGTCGGCACACATACCCTTTTGGAAGCCACGCGCCTGTTTGGAAAGGTTAAGAAATTTATTCATGTGTCAACTGATGAGGTGTATGGTGAATCGATGTTAGATGTCGATGAAACATATAAAACAGAACATTCGGTGCTCTGTCCTACGAATCCATATGCGGCAACGAAAGCGGGCGCAGAGCTTATTGCCCAGTCATACAACCACTCCTTTGGTATGCCGATTGTGATTACGCGAGGCAATAATGTCTTTGGTCCGAACCAATATCCTGAAAAAGTTATTCCGCGATTTATTCAGCAACTAAAAGCTGGCGAGAAAGTAACTATTCAGGGCGATGGAAGTTGTGTAAGGGCATTCTTACATGCACATGATACGGGAACAGCATTCCAGACAATATTAGAAAAAGGGAAGGTAGGAGAGATCTATAATATTGGTTGCGATGAAGGCATGGAGTATTCTATTATGGATGTCGCGAAAATACTGATCGAAAAGATTCAAAACACGACGGATTATGATAGGTGGATTACGTATATTGAAGACCGACCTTTTAATGACCAGCGATATTATATAAGTAATCAAAAGTTGAAAGATTTAGGATGGGATATTACGGTTAGTTTTTTGGAGGGGATTAATTTGTTGGTTTGATATAATATATAATAGCTTTATAATATATTTTTTATGGATTCTTCAATACTAAGCGGATTATATTTTTCAATCTTTGTACTGTCTAAAATTGGACATGAGCGGTTAGGATTATTATTAATAACGATTTTTTTGGTATTACCGCATGAATCATTATATGCCTTCTTTAATTTCAGTAGTGTTGTTGTGCCTGGATTGACAAAGTTTAATATCCCTATATCTCCATTCTCTATAATTTGTGTTAGGATAGGGAAAAGAGTGTCAACGCATGTAATCGACATTGGCTTATTTGTCACTGACTTAAAACCCAACACTTTTACCATGAGATTATTCTTGTTTATACAACTGGATAAGGGGTAATTAATCCTCAAATATAGGACATTATCGTAGTGTTTACAAATATTTTCCAAGTATATTCTAGCCTTGCTGTAAAACTTGTCTGTGAAGTCTCCTTGATCTTCTTCCTTGCGCATTACATTTCCTTTGAATATTCCACCAGAACCGAATATAGTCAGATGTATATTTAGTTCCTTACATATATGACATAAAGTTAGCTGGTATGTAATATTTGTTTCAATGGTTTTTTCTTTATTATCATCGCACCAATCAATATTAGGTGAACCGGTGAGACCAGCAGCATTAATTACGTATTTGGGATTGAATAATGTCAACTGTTTTTTCAAACCTTCGATGTCCTCTAGTCTGGTGCTTATTTTCATCACCATTTTCATCTGTTTTTTTAGTGTCATATATATATGATTTCCCAAGTAGCCAGTTCCGCCTATTATTATATAATCAACCTGTTTTATAAAATTTTTAATGTTATCTTTTTCTGAAATAATTGGATTTGATATCGGCAAAGCAATGTTTAATGTGGGATCCATATAATGTATGTGTTTTGTTTCGCTATCAGAAAACATGCCGTTAAAATGGTATATTAAAATAGTATCCTCTTCCAAGGTTAGAAAACCGTGCAAATGATTTCTAGGGACGAATATTTGCGAATGTTCCGTGTTTGGATCCAAATTATAGTATTGAGGTTTTAAATAGTCAACAGATGTTTCGTCCAAATTAATTATAATATCTAATACCTTACCTTTAATGCATGTTACTAATTTATCAAAATTATTACAATGAAATCCTCTAAAAACATCTATTTTATTGCGACTAACAGTGCATTGTTGTATATTTGATATAATTTCATTATTTTTAAATGGAAACATTAAAGTTCCTCTTCTATCATTAAAATGTTTAGACATTTAAATATAATATTAATACTATTATATTTAAATTAATTAGTATAAACATCATAATTATAATATAATATAATATTATAATTATAATGAAAATACTTATTATAGGGGAAACCACTCTATTTATCACACATTTAACACGCATTTTACATAATTACAATATAGAATATGTGAAAACTATAAATGTTGACTCATTGGATTCAATAATCTCTCAAAATAACTTTTCAAATGTTATTTATGACTATAATAAATCATATGGTAATAATATATGGTCTACCTCCTATATAGAAGATAAATTAGACATAAATATAAAATATAATTTATATTATCCATTAACAGTTGCAAATATTTGCAATAAGCTAAATATTCATTTAACAATTATTGGGGATGGTTGCCTATTTATTCATAGTGGTTCAAGTAAACCCGATTTAAAGGTATCTTCACATTCGATAGTAAATTGCTATAAAGAAGAATTAATAAACAGTATTTTTAATAAGGTATTATATTTAAGAATTAGATATCCAATTTCAGGATATATGAACCCTTCTTGCTATTTGATGAAACTATTATCATATGATAATATACTGGATGTTAATAATTCCATAACAATTATAGAAGATATGATACCTATCTTACTAGAATTGTTAAGACAAAAAAAAAATGGAACATATAATTTATTTAATGAAGGGTCTATAAATTCTATTGAGGCTATTCTAAGATTAAAAAGTGAATTTGATCAAAATATTAACTTTAAATTAATTTCAAAAGAAGAGCATGACGTTAAACTAGGGACCAGATCTAATGTAATATTAGATAATACTAAACTTATTACATTTTGCCGTGAAAATGATCTAGTAGTTAAAAATGTAGAGCAATCTTTGAATGAGACAATTACTAAAATGGTTGATATTTGCAAAGAATTAAAATATTGTTTATGTTGCAGAAATAAAAATACTTTGTTATTAGACCTCGCATATCAACCTTTGGCGAATGATTTTCATGATCCCGGTTACATTAATAATATTTATCCACTTAGATTAAAATACTGTGATAATTGTTTTCATTGTCAACTATCTCATTCTGTTTCACCTGATATATTGTTTAAAAATTATAAATACGTTAGTGGAACATCAAATACCGGTAACCGCTTTTTTAAAGAAAATGCCGAATTTATAAATAATTATAAAAATATAAAAGAAAACCCAAAAATATTAGATATTGCATGTAATGATGGTTCTCAATTAAATGCCTTTAAAGATTTATACTGGGATACATATGGCGTTGACCCTGCTGAAAATATATGTCCTATCGCTGAAAAAGCAGGACATAATATAACTTGTGGATTTTGGACGGATGATATAGCCAAAAAATTACCAATAATGGATGTAATAACAGCCCAGAATGTATTTGCGCACACGCCAGATATAGATAAATTTTTACAAAGTTGTAAATTAGTAATGGATAAAAATACGAGCCTCTTTATACAAACATCACAAAGAGACATGATATTAAATGGGGAATTTGATACTACATATCATGAACATATCTCATTTTATAATACAAAATCAATGAAAATACTAACAGAGCGAAATGAATTAATTTTAAATAGAGTATTAGAACATAGTATACACGGTAGAAGTTATATATTTGAAATTAAATTAGAGAAAGATGATAATATATATAATGTAGATGAACATTTAGAAAAGGAAAACAATCTAGGTTTATACAATTCAATTACATATGACAAATTTAGACTTAATGCAGAACAGGCTATCGAAAATCTTAAGCTTACTATTGATAAATATAAAAAAAAAGGATATAAAATTATTGGCTTTGGTGCGGCAGCTAAGGGACAAACAGTGGTATGTTATGGAAATATTGAATTAGACTATATTATAGATGAAAGTCCTTTAAAAATTGGTTTATACTCTCCAAAACTTAATATACCAATTGTATCATTAAATCACTTTAAAGAAGACCCGGAACAAAAAATATTAGTGGTTATTCTAGCCTGGAATTTTGCAAAAGAAATAAAAGAAAAACTTAATAAAAATAAAGGAAATAAAAATATTACTATTATTGAAAGGTATTTTCCTAAAATTATTATTAATTAATGCTATGATTTATTAGCAATTATAAATATATATATAATTTATAACTAATAATTTACTATGAATTTATTAACTATATGCGATAATTACAAAAATCAGTTTTTTTTGGAGACATTGATATGAATGACATTATTTATGAGTATTGGTTAAATGAAGTTCACAATAAATAAGAGAAACATGAAAATAACTATCATACTGATAAATATTATCTTCATAGCTATATACCAATTTACGATAAATTATTCTTAAATTTTAAAGATAAGCAATGTAACTTACTAGAAATTGGGGTTCAAATGCGGAGGGTCTATTGCTTTATTTCGTAAATATTTTACGAATGCGACTATACATGGAATTGATATAGATAGTATACTAACCCGGGTTAGTAAGTTAGAAAAAGTTGAAACATATCAAGAAGATGCCTATTCGGAACAAGGTCTACAATTATTCAAACCGTTCATGTTTGATATTATTATAGATGATGGACCTCATACATTAGAAAGTATGATTTATGCCGTACAATATTATTTATATAAATTAAATAAAAATGGTATCATGGTTATAGAAGATATACCGGATATTAGTTGGATTGACCTCCTAGTAGAAAAAATACCAAGTGATATAAATTGTAAATATGAAACATTTGATGTAAGACTTGAAAAGAATAGATTTGATGATATCTAGTTAGTTATTACTATTATATAAAACTTGTGGATTCTTTATAAATATATTTATATATAAATATATTTATATACATAATAATGACTAAAAAGGCTCTGTTTATATGGATACCCAAGTATGCAGGTTCTAGCATTACTAGCCAATTTAAACTAAATCAACAAATAGATAACAATCCTTTTGTATACAATTTTTATAATAATAGTAATGTTACTTTTGAACACGCTGATATAAAACTTCTTCTTAAAAATAATATAATATCTTTAGATTTTATAAAAACTCATTTAAATTTTGCATAGTTAGAAATCCATATGATAGAGTGGTCTCTCTCTCTTCTTCTTTTTAAGATTAAATGAACTATATTCATTTAAAAATTGGGTAAAATACTTATACGAAAATAGAGGGTATATTCCTCCAAACTGTGATAGAAATGTTAGTTATTACAAAGAATGTAATAATAAATGTAAGTTAACTATAGGTGGAGAATGCATATGGTATCGATTGTATTAGTAATCAATGGAATCTAATGTGCAGTTGGATTCCGGATGATATCAATCAAATATATTATTTTGAAGATATACCCAATATAATTACTGATATAGGTAAGCAAATATATACAGAACTTAATATGGAAGCTAGTACAAAACACACTCATATAAATAAATCACAACACGCTAAGTATATGGACTACTATGACATTAAACCGCGTAATAAAATTTACGAATTATACAAAGAAGATTTTATTAGATTTAAATATGGTTCAAGTCTCAATAGAGAATCTAACTTCTAAATTAAAATGGTTATATATATATATGGAGAGTTTAAAAAAAAATGGATATTTGCATTTACAAAATCATATTGATGAAAATGCAATAAATGAATTAATGGATAAAATAAATATTGAAAGGAAAGCATTGCCAGGTTATGGTTTTTATGAAAATAAACATAATAATTTAGGAAATCGTATTGGTAGATTACATCTTAAACTAGATGAATACTATAACTGTTTAAATTATGTTAAAACGGATATATATAATATTTTAAATAAACCCGTAATTATGGGCAGTTTAACTTTTGAAAATGGAAGTTCTCAGTCGGCTCACATTGATAATTGGTTTTTTTATACTAAACCTGAAAAAGATATGATTGGTATATGGATTGCTCTAGAAGATGTAGAGGATGATGCCGGTCCCCTCTTCTATTATGAAAATAGTCATTTATTAGAAACCACTGACCCTGCCGATTTCGAGTTTGTAGATAGTAGTAGTACTGGTAATAAATTAGCAGATGATTTACACAAAAAAATAATAAATTTAAATAAAATAAATGTAAATGTTAAAAAAGGTGATGTATTTATTTGGGATTATAATCTTGTTCATGGGGGCAGTCCTATTACCAATACCGATAAAACACGAAATAGCATTGTATTTCATTTAATAGATGAAGATGCTGAATTATATTCGTTTGATGATTACATGAAGTATGGTAAAAATGTGGCTTCTAAATTTAAAATGAATATTAATATTAAAGAAAATAAAGGATGGAAAATTCAAGATTTTTCCTGTATCGAATATGTAAATAATAAGTGTGGATATTCTAAAATAATGTTGAATGATTGAGTTTAAACTTTATCTTTAAACAGATCATAACATTGTTGAAAGGGAACATCCCAATTACTATTTAATAATTTAGGTGGTTCATCCGTTATTTTATTCTCACGTATTCTTCTGACAGCTTCCTCCATGCCATCTAATAATGAATTTATATTTGGATCACACATTATTATTTTATCTGTATACCTTGAAATCGTTTCTTGAGTTTTATGACTGAAATTTGTATGGATAGTTAACCCATTGCAAAACGCCATTTCTAATGGAGGATAACTCGGATGTGGTGCCATTTGAAAACTTATTAAAATATCAGCTTCACACATTAATTTATAATAGCTATCTAGGTCTAAAAATCCTAAGTCTTCATAATAGTATTTGTCTAATAATATTACTTTTTTGTTTTGTTTTTGACCAAATCCATATACTTTGTCATTTTCCGTTAGTAATCCATTTTGAAAGGATGATAATAATAGTTGATGTAATAATTTAACACAGTTTCTTTTTGCTATAGTAGCGTCTCTAGAATAAAAAATAATTTTTAAATTTTTACGAATTGGTTTATAAACATAATACAATCTATCTGTGTCAAAGGCTGGTTCAAACCAAGTAATATTTCCTTTACAATATTGTTCATTCGTAAACGGATATAATGTTCTTTTTAACTCATCGCATAGAATACTTGTATTTATAAAGCTATAATATTCCATATTATAACAACTTAATGCCTTTGCATATGTTTCGTCACCAGCATGTAACAACAATTCATTTTCTTGAATAAACCAAAAAAACTTTTTGAAATTCATATATCCGAGTATAAATTTGAGTGGATATACGGTCCACCAAGCAGAAGTAATAAATATATCATCATAACTAATTACTATATCATTTAATAAAAGACTATCATATTCGATATTAGAATCTAAATTATATCGTAGTATCGCATCTTTTATAAAAGACGGGTTAAACTTAGTATAAATAAATATCAGCCTTACTTTATAATTTCTTTTTACCAGAAAGTTTGCAAATAAAAATAAAGTCATTGGTCCAGCAGATAAGTCTGCACCCGGCAACAATAAATTTATTCTTTTTGTTTCATCTCGAACGGGTATAAAATCATGTTTGGGAATAATAGTCCAGTCAGAAAATCCTAGATCTCTAATAAAATTTTTACATTTTTCATTTGGTTTAACATTGTTAATGAGATTCGTTTTACTAAAATGTTCTAGTGGATTCATATTATTTGGAATGTTATAAGTACGTTTATACCATTCGGTATTAAAATATAAGGATGGGTTTTTATTTTCTTTATAACCGAACATACAATAATGTGTGAATAGTTTGTCATCTGAAATATTTAAATTATAAGTTCTCTTATACCAAATTTTATTGAAATAGTTACCTGAAGGTGATTGATAATACATTATCTTATTATAGTATATTATTATATTTTAAGTAGTGTTCGAAATTATTGAACCAATCAAATCTTTTAAATGCTCCTTGTTCTGGTAGAACCCCGCCGTTTTCTCCTTTAGTTTTAAAAAAAAAAATCTTCAGATGTATGTAAAAATCTTAATAAATAATTAAAGAATGGGTGTGTAATGTTATTAAATAATAGATAAGGTAATACATATTTCCATTTTATTGCAAAACTAACCGGTAAATGTATCCATTTTTTTAAAAAACAGGGATTGTGTGATGGACAAGATATATATTTTTTATATACAAAATATTGGCTCAGAATCATATTTTCTTTAATGATTACATCTGTTTTATATCCTAAGCCGGTCAGGTGTGCAATCATTTTCGTTTCAATGTGAATTACGAAATCCCATCCAGTGTTACATTTAGGCAAATTTTCTTCAATAAATGAAATTAAATCTTTTCTTACACCTTGTTTTATTTCTATAGGCGTACCAATATAATGATACATTATTTCTGATGAGTCCCAGTGACCCCATAAATCAATGTCTTTATTCCGCATAGTAGCAATAGATTGTCTCATATTATTAATTCCATTTATACCTAGAATTAAACTATCATTTAGTAACAAGATTCTTTCATATTTAGAACACTTATGTAATCCAGATAACCAGATATACCAATCCGTCCCATGACCAATATTTTTAATATAATTTATTTTACATGGCAATATATCAATATTTTTAATTTTATAAGAAGCTGTATAAAATAAAATATCAAACTTAAGAAGCATTAAAATCTTTAAATTATTAATGACATAATCTTTTATAATATTATCTTTATCATAATGTGCATATATCACGCAATTTTTATAAGAATAATTTTGTATTGGAAATAAGATGACTTCCTCTGAATATAAAAATTTATCATAAAGATCTTTAAATGAGGTCCAATATGTAGTCTCTCCATTTCTAATAGGTAAATTATATGATTTAATCATGGTTCCCTGGCTTTTATATTTATAATCTAATGCATTATAGTTTACAACATATTGTGTAAATTCATTCGTATAATTTAGTTTTATATTAGCAAAATTCATACAATAATTATATAAAACAGGTTGTGAAGCATGGGAATTATCCCATCTCCAGTTATTTTTAATAAAAATCGAATTTTTTAAATCACTATTCGTTAATCTATAAAAATCAATTCGATATTTATCATCTGAAACGACTAAACTAGATATTTTATAATTATTTTCTAATAAAATTTTAGATAAACCATATTCGCCTGTTACGACTGCATCAATTTTATCGGTTTTATGACCATATATAGTATTTATATATTTATTATTATTCATACTAATTTGTGTATTTATTAATAAATTATAAATATTTTTATCAATTATTAACAATACAAATATCGGAACGATTCGTAAGCCAGGTCCTCCTATATCAATATCAGGTAAAATATTTGCACAGGGTGAACATATAACTGATCGTTCTTCTCGCATTTTATTTAAAAATGGATCTACCCAATGCCGTTCTTTACCATCTTCATATACTGGACCAAAACTACTAGCATTAATTAAACATAAATGACTAAAGGAGTCGTATATGGGTTTTCTATATTTTTTTTCAAAATACTTAATGCCATCATGCCACCCTTCCCAGTCACTACAATTATCTTGTTTATGCACAAATATATCATCGCGACTAGGTATCAATACTTCACATTGATGTCCATTTATTATAAACAATGTAGTAATATCCATATCTCTCCATCTTGACTTATCTAAACCATATTTCATAAAAAAAGCTAAATTTGTTTGATTTTTTTGTTCATTTTTACGTTCATAATATACATATATTACACATATCTTTTTTTTATAAGTATTCAAAAGTCTGTGTGATTTTCCCTTTGTTTTTATTGGTAGTTGTAATATATTCTTTCTACGTATTACCAAAACCATATCGATAAATACATGCCGTAATTTTTTTTGTTGTAATAATGACACGATAAAATTCGTTTTATTATATAATGTTCCAGTCCAAAATGGCTGTTGAGTATAATTAGAATGAAAACAAAATCCCGAACAAGCAATCTCTTCCCTGTTTATATTACGAACATTTTTGGGGTAGAATATTTTATCGCCCTCTTTCACTTTCCAATACAGAATATTGTTATTGTTATTTTGCATATTATATCTTAATTGTTCTAATACCATGTTGTGTGTCAATGTATCACTGTCATTTAAAACGATGTTCCTACCTTCATCTGCTTTTGATAGTGCCTCATTTATATAAATATTTTCGGGAGATTTATCGTCTTGATAGGATTTAAATATAGTTATGTTTTCATGTGACTGATATTCATTTAAATATTCTTTACACCTGTCATCACTATAAGACACGATGACCCGATATCTTGTATACGTTTGTTCTAAAATACTTTTTAGACACGCACGAAATTGTTCGGGTGGATATGATGCGGTAATGAATATGTTAAATAGTGGCGTATCCAATACTGTTATATTATTTTGATGCATATTTCGATGCATATTTCGATGCATCTTTGCTGGTGGACGCATCTCTACAGGTTGATGCATCTCTACCGGTTGACGAATCTCTACCGGTTGACGCATCTCTACCGGTTGATGCATCTCTATGCGTTTATTCCAATTTCTATATCGGCGCATCACTTATAATAATATATTATTTATAATAGTATAATAATGCGCAAATGTTCCGCATTATGATAATTAATACTAATTCCTAAATTAAATTTATGGTGAATATAACATCAAATAACATAGTGTAACGACGCAAACGTGTTTTAGACCTGCTAAATGCTGTGTTAGTTGTATATAAATCGATAAAATTATATTCATACTTGTTCGCGAAATTAATTTATAAAAATTTATTATATATATATATATGATCTCAATAATAGGATTAGGTTTTGTCGGTGGTGCAATGTATAAAAGTTTTCAGCAAAAAGAAGTAAATGTAGTTGGATACGACAAATTTAAAAATGGTGGCATAGGAACATTTCACGATGTGCTGTCATCATCGATAAGTTTTTTATGTTTACCAACATTATTTAACAATGAAACGAATGAATATAATAAAGACGCCATCTATGAAACGTGTGACAAATTAAAAGATCAAAATTATTCCGGGTTAGTTGTCATTAAATCTACGGTAGAGCCTGAAACTACAGATAATTTATCGAAAGCATACCCTATGCTAAAAATATGTCACAACCCCGAATTTTTAACAGCAAAAACAGCATTTCACGATTTTCACAATCAGAAACATATAGTTTTAGGAAAAGGTGAGAACTGTTTAGATAGTGATGTAAACGTATTGGAGACATTTTATAAAACACACTACCCTGATGCTACTATCAGTAGGTGCTCGTCATTAGAAAGCGAGAGCATGAAAATCATGTGTAATAGTTTTTATGCCAGTAAAATTATGCTGTTTAACGAATATTATCAATTATGCCAAAAAAATGAGGCTGACTTTGATACGATACGTGACTTAATGTTGAAAAATGATTGGATAAACTCCATGCATACAATGGTGCCGGGAACAGATAAACAATTGGGCTATGGCGGTGCTTGCTTTCCCAAAGATACTGCTGCGCTCTGTAGTTATATGGAAACAATGAACAGTGATAATACTATACTAAAAAGTGTTATAGAAAAAAGAAACAAATTACGTAAGGATTAATGTAAATATAAATGTAAATATAAATATAAATAGTATAATATATATTTATATAAATGGAAAACAAAAATATTTTAATTACTGGTGGTGCGGGATTTATCGGGTCAAATATTGCAGAAACGTTGCTTAAAAAAGATGTAAAATCCATACGTATATTAGATAATTTGGTCACGGGTAAAATGGAAAATATTCAGTTTTTATTAGATGCACACGACAACCTAGAATTTATGCGCGGAGATATTGCTGATTTAGAAACTTGTCGTAACGCGGTAAAAGGGATAGATGTGATTTGTCATCAGGCAGCGATCGGTTCTGTTCCGCGTTCGGTGAAAGACCCATTAACTTCACATATTTCCAATGTGAATGGGTTTTTAAACATGCTTATTGCTGCAAAAGAAGAAGGTATACGGCGTTTTGTGTATGCCTCTTCATCTTCCGTGTATGGTGATCATCCAGAATTGCCAAAACAAGAAAGCAAAACAGGCAATGTATTGTCCCCATATGCGGCCACCAAAGCCATTGACGAGATATATGCTGGTGTATTTACGAAATGTTATGGTATGGAGTGTATCGGTTTACGATACTTTAATATATTTGGACCGAGACAAGATCCGGATGGTGCATATGCCGCGGTAATTCCAAAATTCATTAAAATGATGCGAGCCGGCAAGCAACCAAAAATCAATGGCGATGGCAGCTTTTCGCGTGACTTTACATACGTTGAAAATGCGGTGCAGGCGAATATATTGGCATTAACTACGACTAATACAGCGTGCTGTGGGGAAGCCTTTAATATTGGTGCTGGAGGACAAACAACAATTCTAGCAATGGTGAATGTAATCAACAAAGAACTGGGACGCAATATTCAACCTATTTTTGGCGAACAACGTGCCGGAGATATACCGCATAGCAATGCTGATATTAGTAAAGCAAAAAATATGTTAGGATATCATCCAAAGATATCTTTTGAAGAAGGGATGGGAAGATTGTTCGAGTAAGTTTGTATATAGTAAATATTAAATAATAGTAATTTACTATTTATATTATCAATAAATAATAATTTATTATATAATAAATTATTATTTAATAAAGGTGTAAAAAGCGTATTATATTGTATTATTTGTCAATATGGTTTTTATTTTATGTATTGAATTATTCGCGTTTATTTTCGATATACAAGGGTCGCACAAAAGCATTATTGATGTCTCAAATAATTCTTTTGTATTTAATAATACCTCTTTAGGAACATACTTTTGTAGAGCTTTTTCCAAATAAATTTCACTACAAGAACCTACTTGGCAAAATATTCCTTGTTTATTTATTAAATTTATAATTTTATCTCTTGAAATTTTAAATTTATCAGAGTCAATAAAAAAATAATATTTATAATAAGAATGATAGACATACGATGGAGGAATAGTTAAACGAATTCCGGGAATATTCTTCAAATTTTCATTATAAATATTTGCTATTGTACGTCTATGATTTACCCAATTATCTAGTTCAACTAGTGCTTCTAATCCAATCGCCGCTTGTATAGGAAGCATTCTCCAATTCGTTCCAATATTTTCATGTAGCCATCTAAAACCTGGTGGATGTTCTTTATTAAAATAAGAGTCATAGTCTTTTCCATGGTCTTTTAAAGACCACGCTTTTTTATATAATGCTAAAGAATTTGTTGTTATCATACCTCCTTCACCCCCTGTTGTCATTATTTTATCTTGACAAAACGACCAGGCATTAATATCACCCCATGATCCAATATATTTATTTTTGTATTTAGCTCCATGAGCCTGTGCACAATCTTCAATTATATAAATTCCTTTACTTTTACAATAAGCACATATTTTATCTAATTCACACGGCCATCCCGCTAAATGAACTAAAATAATTGCCTTGGTTTTTGGGGTTATATTTTTTTTTATAGATTCTAATGTTATATTTTGACTATTTTTATCTACATCTACAAATATTGGTTTAATGTTTAACCAAGCACAACAAGAGGCGGATGCAATAAAAGTTCTTGGTGTAACTATAATTTCATCATCCTTATTTATATTTAATGTTCTAATACACAATTCTAAAGCAACTGTCCCGTTAAATACTGCAACAGCATGATCAGTTCCAATATATTTGGCAAAATTCTTTTCAAATTCATAAACAATATTATTTGTATGTTGATTTACTTTACCAGAACTCAATATTTGTGTAACTACAGATGTCATCTTTGTATTAAATATAGGCCATTTTGATTTATCAGTCATAAATAAATATTATATATAATTTATATATTATAATTTATACTATATAAATTATAATATATAATTTATATATATATATATAGCTAATATGGAAAACTTTTATACAAATAAAAAAATCTTAATAACAGGAGGAACTGGTTCATTGGGACAGGCTATAATAAATATATTACAAAAAATAAATTGTAGTATTTATTGTTTGTCTCGTGATGAGTATAAACAATGGTATATAAAAAATAGAAAATTTAAACAAAACTATAATAATATACATTTTATTCTAGGAGATATTAGAGATAAAACAATAGAAAAACATTTAAAAAACATTGATGTTGTTATTCATACTGCTGCATTGAAACATATTGATTATTGTGAAAAAAATTCGGAATATGCTATTGATATAAATGTAAATGGCACTGCAAATTTATTACAACTAGCAAAAAACAATAATGTGAAATATTTTATATCAGTTAGTACTGATAAGGCATGCTCCCCCAGTAATACATATGGGGCCACTAAGTTATTAACAGAGAGATTAACTATAAATAATGATTGTGATGAAATGAAATGTTCTGTTATAAGATTTGGTAATATTTTTGCATCCCGAGGTTCTGTTGCGCATGCGTTTCATGATTATATTGTAATGAACAAAAAATTAGTAATATATAATCCAAATATGACACGTTTTTCTGTATCAGTCGAGGATGCTGCAAAAAATTGTTTAAATATTCCGCTATTATCACATGGCGGTGATATAATTATACCAAAGAGTAAAAGTTATAATATATTAACATTAGCAAAAGCTTTTTTAAAAACGTATAAGGGTCATGATGTAGATATTATGACAAATATAGAAATTAAAGAATTAAGGACTTCAGAAAAAATACACGAAGAATTAATATCTGATTATGAATTTAATAAAATTTATAATATGGATAACTTTTATATTGCAATAACTGATATAAAAAAACAAAATTTATATGATAAAAAATATAGTATAGATATATCAAATTTAAATAGCAATACTGGACTTTTAACTGATGAAGAATTGGTGGAGATTATAAAAAAATTTAAAAAAAACAAAGAAGACCGTAAGTTTATGTGGTAAAAGACATTACTGTGATGAAATATATAAATATATATAAATATATATTAAATATATATTTATATAATGAAAAATATCTGTATAATAACTGGTTCAAGAGCAGATTATGGACTTTTAAAGAATCTAATGATAAATGTTCATAATGATGATGCTTTAAATTTAATATTATTTGTAACCGGTTCACACATGGAAGAAAAATATGGATATACATATAAAATAATAGAACAAGATAATATTAAAATAGATGAAAAATTAAATACAAATTTAATAGGAGATGGACCACAAGATATATTACGCAGCATGTCCATAGAATTAAAAAGTATGTCTGATAGTTTTAAACATTACAATATAGATTTAGTTATTATTTTAGGTGATAGGTACGAAATTTTAATAGCTGCGCAAGTAGCATTAATATATAATATACCTATTGCACATTTATGTGGTGGTGATATTACTATCGGTGCATATGATAATGCAATACGTAATTCCATCACACAAATGTCAAAATATCATTTTGTAACATGTAATAGTTCAAAAAATAATTTAATAAATATGAATATAGATAAAGATAGAATATATTGCGTTGGTAATCCGGGATTATATGATATCATGCAATTTATTCCTGAAAATAAAACTATTTTTTTAAATAAAATGAAACTAGATGAAAAAGAAAAAAATATTTTAGTTGTTTATCACCCAGAAACATTATTAACAGAAAAAGATAATATAGAAAATTTCAATATATTAATTCAATCAATATTAAATATAAAAAATTTTCATAAAACAAATATTATATTTATAGAAACAAATGCAGATAATTACAACAATTATATATTCAAAAAAATTCAAGACATTACAGCAAATAACCCCAATATATACTCATATAAATCTTTAGAAAGAGCTGATTATTTAAATTTAATGTATTATTGTAATATTTTTATAGGCAATTCTTCCAGTGGTATTTATGAAGTCCCGTTATTTAAAAAAATCACATTAAATATTGGAAAAAGACAACTAGGTAGAACTTGTGGTAGAAGTATAATTCACTTAGATTATTCAACAGAAATTATTACAAAAGCTATAAATGATAATTTAAATAAAATAAATATTAACGATAGTATTTTTTTAGAAGATTATCCATATAAATTATGTAATTCATCGGAAGAAATTATTAAAATAATTAAAAATAATTTTGTTAATGATAATATACCAAAATATGCAGTTATTGGAGGTGGGGGTCATGCACGAGTAATAATAGACGCACTATTTGAAATTAAAAAAAAAAACAACATAAATATTGTAGGATACTATGACGATAATTGTAAAACTCCGTATAGAAATATAAAGATGTTAGGAAAAATCAGTGATATTAAAAACAATGATACAATGAATAATGATACCGTGAACAATAACATTTTTTATATTTGTGGAATAGGTAATCTTGAAACAAGAAACAGTATTATATGTAAATTTGATAAATTAAATTGGGGTAATGTTATTCACCCTTCTGCAGTTATTTCAGAAACAGTAATACTGGGAAAAAATATTTTTATAAACGCAGGTGTAATTATTAATTCACAAAGCGTTATTAAAAACCATACAATAATTAATACTAATTCAGTAATAGAACATGATGTGTTAATAGAATCAAATTGTCATATTGCTCCGAGTGTTACTATCTGTGGACATGTTACAATAAAAGAAAATACTTTTATCGGCTGTGGAACAACTGTTATACATAAAAATAAAAAAGGATTTATTACTATAGGAAAAAATAATTTTTTGAATGCAAATACCTTAATTCTTCATTCAACACTAGATAATATGAAAATTAAAGGAACATATTAACTCAATGAATAATATAATAATTTGTTTGTAAAATAGGAAAATATATTATATTAAAAATACATAAATATTATATAAATATTATAATAAATATAATATAAAATGGTTTATGTTATAGCCGAAGCTGGTGTAAATCATAATGGTTCGTTGGATATGGCTTATAAATTAATAGATATAGCTGCTGATGCAAAAGCGGATGCTATTAAATTTCAAACGTTTAAAAGCAGTAAAGTGGTTTCAATTGACGCAGAAAAAGCAGAATATCAAAAAGAAACTACTGGGAATAATGAAAATCAATTAGAAATGTTGGAAAAATTGGAATTATCTTATGATGAGTTTAGATTAATTGCTAATAAATGTAAAGATAAAAATATTGATTTTATATCTACTCCGTTTGACCTTGATAGTGTAGACTTTTTAGATACATTGGGCGTAAATATGTATAAGATAGGATCAGGTGAGTTAACAAATTATTTATTATTAAAAAGAATTGCGGAAAAAAATAAAAAGATAATATTATCGACTGGTATGAGTTCATTAAAAGAAGTAGAAGATAGTGTTAATTTTATTAGAAACTATAATTCTAAAGAAATAATTGTATTACATTGTGTATCTTGTTATCCGACAAATAATAATGATTTAAATTTAAATTGTATAAAAACAATGAAACATACATTAAATATTCCCGTCGGATTTTCTGACCATACAAAAGATGATGTCGCATCATTATATGCGATTTGTTCTGGAGCAGAATATATTGAAAAACACTTTACAATTGATAAGGAATTAATTGGTCCAGATCATAGAGCATCTTTAAATCCTAAGGAACTTACTGAATTTATAAAAAAAATAAGAGATTGTGAAATAATGTTAGGTGATGGTGTAAAAAAATGTAGAAAAACAGAAGAAGAAAATAAAAAAGTTGTGCGAAGATCATTATTTTTTGCAAAGAATTTTAAAAAGGGGTATATAATACAAGAGTCCGACTTCGTGTCATTAAGACCCTATGATGGTATATGTGTTTCAAATTATCAAAAATTATTGGGAAGAAAACTAAAAAAAAAAGTGTTGAAGAATTCATATGTCTCTTATGATGATTTTGAAAAATAAGTGCTTTTTATAATAAATTATTTTTATAATTAATTTTCATATATTATAGTATATGAAAATTTATGCATTTATATTCGCTCGGGGTGGTTCTACTGGATGTAAAAATAAAAATATAAGATTATTAGGAGATATACCTTTAATAGCACATACTATTAATCTTGCAAAATCTATGAATAATATTGATAAAATAATTGTATCTACCGATTCTCTTGAAATTTCAAATATAGCATACGAATATGAGGCAGATATTATTATAAATAGACCTGATAAATTGGCTACTTCAGAATCAAAAGAATTAGATTCATGGAAACACGCAATACATTTTTTAAAAAATGAAGGTGAGGTGTTTGACCTATTTATTAGTATCCCGTGTATTGCTCCTTTACGAACCGCTGATGATATTAACAATTGTATCAGTAGTTTTATAAAGAATGATTCTGATTTATTGGTAACTACTACAAAAGATGAAAAAATAGCGTGGGTGGTGAATGTTGATAATAATTATATTAAACCATATACTAACGCCACATGGGTAAATAGAAGACAGGACTTTAAAAAAGATATAAGGCTAATAACCCCAGTATGCTATATATCTACGGTAGAGCATATATTAAGTATAGAACATGTTCTCGATGGTGCTGTTTCTACGCATTTAATTCCATATGAGCGTTCAATCGATATAGATAATGAAATTGATTTTAAACTAGTAGAACTATTATATCATAATAAGTTAAAATGATATAAGTTAAAATGATATAAGTTAAAATGGAATTTATTTTTTTATCTAAATTATTATTTCAGTATTTTATTTGTATTTTTTTATCTAAATTATTATTTCAGTATTTTATTTGTATTTTGTTTGGATTATTTCAATTAATTTTAAAACTATATCTTTTGTGTTTTGATTCTTAAATAATGGATTTGTGTCTTTATATTTATATTCAGAACTCATCATTTTTAATATAATATTAAATAAATTTTCTTCTAGATTATTCCTTATATCTTCAATATATATATATTCTCCATAATTTATATCTTTTAAATTAAACAGCTTTTTCTTATCATATTTTATTTTACTTAAATCCCGATACTGTTTCTCTTTTTTTATTTCACCTTTCTTATTTAATGAACTCATATTTAACCATTTAAACCAATCGTCCTTTTCATTATTAGTAGAAATATGTAACATAGGAAATTTATATATCCAATTATACCAGGATACTGTACTGGGATAAAAAATTATACCTGCATCTGTATAAGTTAATGTTTCTTCATGATAATCATAATCGACTATTTTATTATTATGTAATTCTAATAAATTACATATACCCCATTCCTTATCATTTTTAATATTATTTAACGATTCATTTAATTTATTCTTAGGATGTATATTTGAGGCAACATTCACATATAGTTTATTGTCTATCATCTTACAATTGTTTGGATGTAATTTAATCAAAACATTATATTTTTTTTGTAAAATACTTATTATGTGAAGTAGTAAACTATTTTTATAATATAATTGGTATTCAAAATTCAAAAATTGTGGCCGAAAAATTTTATGATTGTCTTTTTCTCCACAAATTATTTTTTTATCTAAAATTGCGTCGCTGTCTATTACTGGCCATACTAAAAAGATTGTAATCGTTTTTTTTTT
>MDTD01174433.1_pt1 | contig 22236 bp, 15 predicted proteins | sample 811221 | NCBI WGS metagenome assembly MDTD01 (sample SAMN05326646, study PRJNA326480) | marine metagenome | isolation source: seawater | place: Pacific Ocean: South West | collected 2011 | reverse complement strand
GGTGGAGATGCAGATGGCGATGGCCAAGATGCGGGCCCGTCGCACACCGAGCAATCAGGCCCACGTCACCAACCAGCTCGACGACCCGCTCCTCATCGCCGCCGACGCTGCGTCCGCGGTGGCCTACGGGTTCCGGGAGGTCGAGACGACGGTGCCGGTGCTCGGCGATGCGGCCTCCAATGCCGTCGCCCTGCTGATCGGCTCACAGGTCGGCACGCCGGGAGCGCTGGCGCAGTGCTCGATCGAAGAAGCACTCGAACTGCGTCTGGGGCTGCGCGGACTGACCAGCTACGCCGAGACCATCTCCATCTACGGCACCGAGCAGGTGTTCGTCGACGGTGACGACACGCCGTTCAGCAAGGCCATCCTCACCTCGGCCTACGCCTCCCGAGGACTCAAGATGCGGGTGACCAGCGGTGGCGGCGCCGAGGTGCTCATGGGCGCCGCGGAGCGTTGTTCGATCCTCTACCTGGAGTCGCGGTGCGTGTCGCTGGCGCGCGCCTTGGGCTCGCAGGGCGTGCAGAACGGCGGCATCGACGGCGTCGGTGTGGTGGCGTCGGTGCCCGACGGCATGAAAGAGCTTCTCGCCGAGAACCTGATGGTGATGATGCGCGACCTCGAGTCGTGCGCAGGCAACGACAACCTGATCTCCGAGTCCGACATCCGCCGCAGCGCGCACACGCTGCCGGTGCTGCTGGCCGGGGCGGACTTCGTCTTCTCCGGATTCGGCTCGATCCCGCGGTACGACAACGCCTTCGCGCTGTCGAACTTCAACTCCGACGACATGGACGACTTCCTGGTGCTACAGCGGGACTGGGGCGCCGACGGAGGCCTGCGCACCGTGTCGCCGCAGCATCTGGCGGCGGTCCGGCGACGCGCGGCGATGGCGGTACAGGCCGTCTACCGTGATCTCGGGCTCGCTGACTACGACGACGAGCGCGTCGAGCAGGTGGTCGCCGCCAACGGGTCTCGCGACCTGCCGGCCGGGCACCCGAAGATGGTCGCCGAAGCCGCCGCGTCGATCGAGGCCCGACAGTTGACGGTGTTCGACGTCGTCGCGTCGTTGCACCGCACCGGCTACCCCGAGGAGGCCGAGTCGATCATGCGGTTGACCCGCGAACGTATGGGCGGGGACCAGCTGCAGACCTCGGCGATCTTCGACGACCAGTTCCGGGTGCTGTCCAAGATCACCGACTCGAACGACTATGCCGGCCCCGGAACGGGTTACGTGCCCGGCGATGCGCGGCGTGCCGAGATCGACGCGATCCGGCAGCAGCGCTCGGCGGCCGAGCTGACCGCCGATCAGGCTGAGCACCAGGACCACATCCTGGTCAGCGATGTCGAACCCGCCCGCCAGGGCAGCGACCCCCGCGAGGTGTGTATCGGCCTGTCGCCGGCCTGGGGCCGCAGTGTCTGGCTCAGCCTGTGCGGTCTGACGGTAGGGGAGGTCCTGCGGCAGATCTCCGCCGGTCTGGAGGAGGAGGGCTGTGTGCCCCGCCTGGTCCGGGTGCGGTCGACCATCGACGTCGGGCTGATCGGGCTGACCGCGGCTCGGCTGTCGGGGTCGGGAATCGGTATCGGGTTGCAGGGCAAGGGAACCGCACTGATCCACCGGCGCGATCTGGCGCCGCTGGCCAACCTCGAATTGTTCAGTGTCGCTCCGCTGCTCACCCCGCAGATGTACCGCGAACTGGGTAAGAACGCGGCCCGGCACGCCAAGGGCATGGCGCCGGTGCCCATCTTCACCGGCGGCACGGATGAGTCGATCTCGGCGCGGTATCACGCCCGCGCGGTGGCACTCGTGGCCCTGGAGCGCCGCGCGTGTGAGCCCGGTGAACCCCCTGTCACGGTGGAGGTGAGGCGGGCATGAACACTCGGCGTGAGAGTCTGACCGTGGCGAACGCGGTCGACGGAAAGCTCGGGTTGACCCACCTGCGCATGGACCCGGCGGTGCTGGCCCAGCAGGCGGTGGTCGCCGAGGACGGGGGCAATCCGCAGCTGGCCGAGAATTTCTTGCGCGCAGCCGAAATGGCGACAATGGACGACGAGGACGTGATGAACCTCTACGAGGCGTTGCGTCCGCACCGCTCGACCGGCGCCGAACTGGAGGCGCTGCGGGTGTCGCTGGAGCGGCGGGGCGCGGCACGGTGCGCCGAGCTGGTGCGTCAGGCGGCCGACGCCTACACCCGCAGGGGTCTGCTGCGGTGACGACCCGTCGCGGTGTGATCGTCGCCGGCATCGACGTCGGCAATCACACCACCGAACTCGTGCTGTCGTGTGTGCACGACGGAACGGTCACCCCGCAGGCTCACGGCCATGCACCCACCCGAGGACGTAAAGGATCGCTGGAGTCCCTGCAGGGCGCCGCGGCACTCCTGCACCGGGTCGAGGCCGATACGGGGGTGCACGCCGACGAACTGGTGATCTCGGCGTTGCGACCGGTCGATACCGCGACCGCCCCGATGCCGCCCGCGTCGACGCCGGGCGCTCCCGTGCGCAGTCTGCGCCGGCCCGACGCCAGTACCGCGGGTGGCACCGGATACGGAGTGGGACGCCATGTTCCGCTGCATGCCCTCGCGGAGGCGCCGAGCGATGAGCCGGTGGTGGTCTCCGTCGACTCGGACACCGATTTCGAAGCGGCGGCCTGCGCGCTGACGGTGGCCGACCGGGGTGGCTGGCGAATCGTCGGGATAGTGGCCGCTCAGGACGACGCGGTGTTGATCCGCAACCGCATCCCGTTCGACGTGCCTGTCGTCGACGAAGTCGACCTGACGGGTGTCGCGCCGGACGTGCTGATCGCCGTCGAGGTGGTGGCCGAGGGCCGGGCCTACCGCGCCACGGCTGACCCGATCGCGCTGGCCGCCGCCCTGAAGCTCCCTGCCGACAGGCTCGTTCAGGTGGCGGAGTTCTGCCGCGAACTCGCGGACTCTGCCGCCATCGCCGTCACCGCGAGCACCGGGACCGCCGCGCCGCCCGACCGGGACGAGGACTTCGCCGACTGCCGTGTCGGTGGCGAGCTCCGCCGCTATTCGCTGGCGCACGCGCACGCGGTGCTGCGTCAGGCACCGCCCGGCTGCGTCGAGTTCATCAGACTCGGGAAGGTGCCCACGGCCAAAAACGGCCTGGCGGTGCACGATGCGTTCTTCACCGACCTCGGCGCGGTGGACAACGGGGCATGGCTACGACGCGGTCTGGTCGAGGCGTCGGGCACCGTGGTGGCGCTCCTGGCGGCCGACGACGTCGATGACGCGGCCGCGACTCTGGCGGAGCTCACCGGTCGGCCCGCGCGTACCCTGGCCACCGAGCCCGAGGCGGCGGCGTGGGGTGCCCGCAGCACACCGGGCCTGCCTCCCGACACGATGGTCTGCGATATCGGCGGCGGCACCATCGATCTCATCGGATCCTCGCGCTCGGTCGTGGCCGCGGGCGCGGGTGAGGCCGTCACCGTGGCGGTCGCTCACGTGCTGGGCGTGCCACGTGCGCTGGCCGAGCAGGTCAAGAGGTCCCCGGCCGTGCGCGTGGAGGGTCCCCATGTCGCGCACGAGGAAGACGGTCGGCGCGTGTTCCTGGATGCGCCGGCACAGTCCGATGCGATCGGTCGACTGTGCACGAGGGGACCGGCCGGCCTGGTTCCCTTCTCGAGCCGGCTTGCCGCCGAAGAGTGGCGCAGTCTGCGGTTGGCCATCAAGCAGGAAACGGTGGCCGCCAACATCGCCCGGGCCCTGCGTGGGTTCGACCGCCCGCCCGCGGCGCTGGTGCTGGCCGGCGGAGGTGCACTCGACGACGAGCTGATGCGCTCTGTCTCCGAGGCGTTGCGGACCGTGCGGGTCGTCGTCGGACGCGCGAACGTCCTCGGTGTGCACGGTCCGCGGTTCGCGGTGGCCTGCGGGCTGGTGGAGATGTACGCCGCGGGTCGCTAGCGTCCCAGTTCGGCCAGCTTGGGCACCGCGGGGGACATGGCGTCGATCCAGGAAGCCGGTGCACCCGTCGTCGGTGTGATGATCGCGGTGTCTATGCCGAGCTCGGCGTAGTCGGCCATATGGGAGACGAAGTCGTCGAGAGTGTCGGGTTCAGGCCGAGGATTGTTGGCCAGGATCGTCTTTCGGATGGTGTCGTAGTCTCGGCCGAGTTCGTCGCAGTGCCGGCGCAGCACCTCGAGCTTGTGGGCGACATCGTCGGGGGAGCTTCCGAACAGATTGCAGGCATCGCCGTACTGGGCCACCAGTCGCAGCGTCTTGCGTTCACCACCGCCACCGATCAGCACCTTGGGGCGGTTGATCGGTTGTGGGGAACACAGGGTCTCGGCGAGTTGGTAGTGCGTGCCTTGGAACGGTCCGTTGTCGGCCGGATCCCACATCTGATTGCAGATCTGCAGAGTCTCTTCCAGGCGTTCGAAGCGTTCGGCCAACGGGGGATACGGCACCCCGAGGCCGAGGTGCTCGCGTTCGAACCACGCGGCGCCGATACCGAGCACCGCACGACCGCCGGAGAGGATGTCGAGGGTCGTGACGATCTTGGCGAGCAGTCCCGGATGGCGGTAGGTGACGCCGGTGACGAGCAGTCCGAGGTCGACCGACGTGGTGTGCGCGGCCAGGTAGCCCAGCGAGGTGTAGCCCTCGAGCATGTTGGCCTCGGCGGGCAGGCCGGTGGGTTCGATCTGGAAGAAGTGATCCATGAAGGACAGCCACGTCGCGCCGGCTGCCTCAGCGGCCTTGCCGACGGCGGCGAGCTCGCCGGCGATCGCGGTGGGGCCGCCGTCGATGTCGAAGACGGGGATGTGAAATCCGAGGTCCATGACCGCTGCAATGCGTCAGCTCCCGCGCACATTCCTCGTGGCGGAGAATAGGCCGTCGAGCGCTTGTGCGACGTGATCCTGCCACTGTCCGGGTTCGATGCGGTGCACCGCGGTGTCCCCCTGGAAAGCGCTGGAGACGACGACGTCGGGGCTCAGCGTTGACAACAGCCGCAGGCTCTCGGCCAGGGTGTGCCGGTCGCTCATGCCCTCGAGGTAGCCGGCCCACCAGTTGCCGCGCGGGGTGCGGATCACGGTGTCCCCGGTGAACAGGTAGCGACCCTCGGCGCCGGGGACGAGGTAGCAGGTGCTGCCCGGGGTGTGGCCGGGGGTGGGGATGACCTCGATCCCGTTGGTGTCGATGTGACGGCTGCCGAGTGGGACGTCGACGCGCTGGTGCTTGGCGATGTCGTCGAGCTCGGCCAGCGGCGCGTGAAGACTCGAACCGAACTGTTGGGCAATGGATTTCAGCATCGGGCCGGCTTCGTCGCGGTGCGACAGGTAGTGGTGGGAGACGCCGCCGAGGTCGGACAGTTCGTCGAACTCGGCGTCGGTGGCCGGCGAGTAGAACAGGGTCTGGGCGGGGGTCCACAGGTAGGCGTGGGTGGTCAGCCCGGGAAAGGGGTTGTCGGTTCGGGTTTCCCAGAGGTCTTTCAGTACTTGTCTCATGACGCCAGCCTGCAACCTCAACAATTGTTCAGGTCAAGGGGTGGGTTATCCCCAATCGCGGATTCATCCACAGGAACGCCCTGGTCCCCGATTCGGCGGCTTCGCGGTGTCCGCGGCGAAAGTAGACTCGCTCATATGTTCGATGGTTCGCTCCCCGGTCCGCCCGCGCTGGCGCAGGCCTCGAACCGTGAGCTGATCGACGCGATCGCCGGCTGGTCGAGTGCCGCGGCAGCCGCCGAAGCCCGCAAATTCGCCGCCCTGGCCGAATGGCATGGCCGCACCGCTACCTCTGACCCGCAACGCCGGCGGTGGGCCTGCGACCCGCTCGATGACGCGGCCGCACAGGTGGCGTGCGCGCTCGGCGTCTCCCACGGCCGGGCGCTCACCCTGATGGACACCGGGGTTCTGCTGCGCGACAAGCTGCCCCGCCTCAACACCCGGTTCCTTTCCGGCCAGGTGAGCGAGCGGGTGGTGGCCCGCATCGTCTGGCTGTGCGGGCTGGTCGTCGACGATCAGGTGTGGGCCGGGCTGGACGAACAGTTCGCTGAGGCCGCTGCCTCGTGGGGCGTGCTGTCCGGTGACAAGCTCGACGCCGCGATCACGGTGTGGCTGCACACCCTGGATCCCGATGCGGTCCGCCGTGCCCGCGATCAGCACCGCGACCGGGACTTCCGCGTCGGGCGCCGTGACGACGCGACCGGCACCACCAGCGTGTTCGGCCGCGTCAACTCCATTGATGCGGCCATCGCCGCCCGACGGCTCAAGGCCATGGTCAACAGTGTGTGCCCCGACGACCCGAGAACTCTGGCCCAAAAACGCGCCGACGCGTTCGGCGCCGTGTTCGCGGGGGCATTTCACCTGAGTTGCCAGTGCGGCCGGCCCGAATGCCTGGCCGCCACTGTTCCCGACGCCCGCGCCACCAGCGTCGTCGTGCACGTCGTCGCCGACCAGGCGTCCCTCGACGCCGCACCTGGTCCCGAGTCCGAGCCCGAGCACGAGCACGACCCCGGCCCCGAGTTTCCGGCCAGCCTTGATCCCCAGACCGACGCTGTTCCCGTACCGCCGCCTCCGGCCGACCCCGCCCCCGCCCCCGAACCGGCACCCAAGCCCACGGCCACCCCCGAACCGGCACCCACCTCGGTCAATGCGCCCCTGCATCTTGCCCGTCCGGCGGTGATCCTCGGGCTGCGTGGTGCGGTGCTGCCGCCGGCTCTGCTGGCCGAGGTCATCGCCCGCGGCGCCAGAGTTCGTACAGTGGCCGACCCCCGCGATCTCCCCGTCAACCCGGGCTATCGGCCTACCACAGCTCAGGACGAGTTCGTCCGCTGCCGCGACCTGACCTGCCGTGTCCCAGGTTGCGACCGGCCCGCGATGGACATCGACCTCGACCACAGCGACCCCTGGCCCGCCGGGCCGACCCACCCGGACAACCTCAACGGCAAATGCCGTCTGCACCATCTGCTCAAGACCTTCTGGGACGGCTGGCGCGAACAGCAATGTCCCGACGGCACGTTGACGATCACCACCCCGACCGGGCACGTCTACACCACAAAACCGTTCTCGGCGTTGCTGTTTCCGTCCTGGATCACCACCGGCCGTAGCGACGCGGCACCGCCCCCGCCAGCGCCGACCGCACCGCCCCCGAGCCCGGGGCGGGGACTGATGATGCCGCTACGCCGGCGGACCCGCGCGCAGAACCGCGCGGCGTACATCGTGCGGGCGCGCGCGCACAACGCCGTTGCGCGGGAACTCGACCGCGCCGCTGCCGAGAAGGCCGCGCAAGAACGCCGCGCCCGGCGCGACGCCATCCCCCACAACCCGCGGGACCCCGGATGGCACGCCCGCCAGGAGGCCGTCGACGCCATCCGGAGCTCCATGAACCGCCCAACCGTTCACGGCCGCAGCGACGATCCGCCCCCGTTCTGACGGATCACTGGCGGGCCATGGCCACCCGTAGCGCCTCCTGTGGAGACACGAGGTGGTTGTCTGCGACCGCCGCGTCGGCGACCGCGAGCTGGACACCCTTCACCCGCCCGGTGAACCGGGTGGCGCCAGCGCGGTAGTCGGGCGACACCGCCGATCCGGAGTCGAGGCCGACGTCGCAGCCGTCGTCGGCGGAGAAGATGATCGGCAGCGTGGCCTCCACCTCCCCGCTGCCCACCTGCTTGCCGTCCACGTAGAGCGTGACCGTCCCGCCGCCACCCGGGGTCTCGCCACCGTGGTAGTCGAACTCCATGCGGACCTGGTGATCACCTGCCGGCAGAGGATCTGCCGATTCCGCGTAGAAATGCTTGATGCCGCCGAGGTTGTAGCAGTACTTCAGCTTTCCCTCGTGGGCATACAGACTCCACCCGCCGATGTTGGCGCCCTGCGCGATGATGACGCCCTGGACCCCGGACTGGGGCACCACGATCTCGGCGGTCACCGAATGAGACCTGTTCTTCATGTTGAGAACACTGTGCTCGGACAGGTGCCCCATTCCGCCGAACAACACCTGGGTGTTCCCACGGACCAGGACGGGTCGCCCCGCCACATCCGGATTCATCCGCCGCGCCAGGTCGTCATCGAGGGGTAGCACGTTGTAGCGGGTCGCCTCGATGAGCCACAGCCGCTGCAGTTCATGCAGCTTGTCGGGCATCTCCCGGGCGAGGTCGCGGGCCTGGCTCCAGTCGGTGGTGGTGTCGTAGAGCTCCCAGACGTCGTCGTCGAATGCCGGAACGTCCTCGCCGATCAGCAACCACGGCGTCTTGTGCCGGGTGACCGCGGTCCAACCCTTGTGGTAGATCCCGCGATTGCCGAACATCTCGAAGTACTGCGTCTCGTGACGGTCCGGCGCAGTGGCATCGTTGAACGAGTACAGCATGCTGGTTCCCTCGATGGGGGACTGCTGCACGCCGTTGACGAACAGCGGTTCCGGCAGACCGGCGGCCTCCAGCAGGGTGGGCGCCACATCGATGACATGGTGGAACTGCCAACGCATCTCACCGCCGGACTCGATGCCCGCCGGCCAGTGCACGACCGTGCCATTGCGGGTGCCACCCCAGTGCGACGCCACCTGTTTGGTCCACTGATAGGGCGTGTCCATGGCATGGGCCCACCCCACCGCATAGTGGTTGTAGGAGTCGGGCCCGCCGAAGTCCTCGAGGTGCTCGGCGAGGAACTCCGGGGTCTCGAGGGCGGCCATCCCGTTGAAGTTCAGCATCTCGTTGTACGTGCCGTTGATCGTGCCCTCGGCTGAGGCGCCGTTGTCGCCGACGATGTAGTAGATCAGGGTGTCGTCGAGCACGCCGAGCTGCTGCAGGCTGTCGACGAGGCGGCCGACGTGGTGATCGGTGTACTCCAGGAAACCGGCGTATACCTCCATCTGCCGACGCAGCACGGGCTTGAGATCCTCCGGCATCTCGTCCCACGCGGGGATCTCGGCGTGACGTGGGGTCAGCTCGCACTCCGGCGGTATGACACCGAGCTCCTTCTGGCGGGCGAAGGTCCGCTCCCGCAACGCGTCCCAGCCGTCGTCGAACTCGCCGCGGTATCTGTCCGCCCACTCCTTGGGGACGTGATGCGGGGCGTGGGTGGCGCCGGGCGCGAAGTAGACGAAGAACGGGCGGTCCGGAGCCAAGGCCTTCTGCCGGCCGATCCAGCCGATCGCCTTGTCGGTCATGTCCTCCATGAAGTGGTAGCCCGGGGTCTGGTCCACCTCGACCGGGTTGGTGCCCTCGAACAGCGTGGGATACCACTGGTTGGCTTCACCGCCGACGAATCCGTAGAAGTACTCGAATCCGCCGCCGCCGGTCGGCCAGGCGTCGAACGGTCCGACCGGGCTGGTCTCCCACACCGGCACCTCATGGCACTTGCCGAACTGGGCGGTGTTGTAGCCGTTGAGCTTGAGCGTGCGCGCGATCGGCGACATGGTGTTGGGCAGGATCGAGTTGTATCCCGGTGCGCCGGTTGCGATCTCGGTGATGCCGCCCATGCCCACCGAATGGTGGTTGCGGCCCGTGAGCAGCGCCTGCCGCGTCGGCGAGCACAGCGCCGTGGTGTGGAAACGGTTGTAGCGCAGGCCGTCGTCAGCCAGCCGCTCCGCGGTCGGCGTGCGACAGGGACCGCCGAACGCGCTGGACGCGCCGAACCCGACATCGTCGAGCAGTACGACGAGGACGTTGGGGGCGCCGTCCGGCGGCCGCACCGGCTGGATCGGCGGATAACTGGTATCGGGGTCCTTGGCGTCGAAGGTGATCAGCCCCTGGCGCGGCTGAGCTGGGATCGGAAGATGCGTCCGCTGCATGTCGAGGTCCTCGCTTTGTGTCGCGGCCAGAACAAATGATCTTGACCAACGCCGACCCTAGAGCGCCGGACCGCCGGACGCACCCAGTCCCGGCACGATGTCATCAAGCCGGAATGTCACGGGGTGGTCGAGTTGCTCGTAGGTGCACGAGCGCGGGTCCCGGTCGGGACGCCAGCGGTTGAACTGAGCGGTGTGGCGGAACCGTTGGCCTTCCATGTGGTCGTAACGCACCTCGACAACGCGCTCGGGCCGCAGCGGGACGAAGGACAGATCCTTCCCGGCGTTCCAGCGCGACCCAGCGCCGTAGCGGCGCCCGAGCTCCGGGTCCGCCGCGACCTGGGAAGCCCAATTCCATGGATGTTCGTCGAAGGTCGTGACCAGTGGCTGCAATTCGGCGAACAACTCGCGGCGACGCGCCATCGGGAACGCCCCGATCACACCCACCGACGCCAGCCGCGCTTCGTCGGTGTACAGCCCGAGCAGCAGTGAACCGATCGCGTCGTCGCCGGACTTGTGCAGCCGGTACCCGGCCACCACACAGTCCGCGGCGCGGACGTGCTTGATCTTGAACATCACCCGCTTGTCCGGCAGGTATTGGCCGTGCAGCGGCTTGGCGATGATGCCGTCGAGGCCGGCACCCTCGAACTCGTCGAACCAGCGGTTCGCGACGCGCAGTTCGGTGGTCGCCGGTGTCACGTGGATGACCGGACCGCACCCCGACAGCGCGTCGACCAGCGCGGCGCGGCGCTCGGCGAACGGACGCGGCGTGTAGTCGACGTCACCGAGCGCCAGCAGGTCGAACGCGATGAACGACGCCGGGGTCTGCTCGGCCAGCATCCGCACCCGCGACGCGGCAGGATGCAGCCGCAGTTGCAACGCCTCGAAGTCAAGCGCGTCGCCCGTGGCGATCACGATCTCCCCGTCGATCACGCAGCGGTCCGGCAACTCGGCGCGGGCCGCCTCGGCGAGCTCGGGAAAGTAGCGGGTCATCGGACGCTCGTTGCGACTGCCGAGCTCGACCTCGTCGCCGTCGCGGAACAACACCGACCGGAAGCCGTCCCATTTGGGTTCGTAGGAGGCGTCGGGCGGGATCGCGCTGACGGGCTTGGCCAGCATCGGCGAGACCGGCGGCATCACGGGCAAGTCCACGATGCTAGGTCGTGACAGTCACCGAGTACTGGTCACGCAGCACCCGCTTGAGGATCTTTCCGGTGGGATTGCGCGGAATGTCCTCGGCGAAGATCACCTTCTTCGGCATCTTGTAGCGGGCGAGCCGGGTGCCGCAGAACTCGACGATCTGTTGCTCGCTGACCTGCCCCTGGTCGGCGACGACGATCGCGCAGGCGATCTCGCCCCATTTCTCGTCGGCCAAGCCGATGACCGCCACCTCGTTCACCCCGGGAATGCCGATGATGACCCCCTCGATCTCGGCCGGGTAGATGTTCTCGCCGCCGGAGATGATCATGTCCTTCAAGCGATCCCTGATGTACAGATAGCCCTCGTCGTCGATCTCGCCGATGTCGCCGGTACGGAACCAGCCGCCCTCGAAGGCGGCGCGGGTGGCGTCCGGGCGGTTCCAGTACTCCTTGAGCAAAATGTCGGATCTGATCACCACCTCGCCTTCGCCGTGCTCACTGATCACGCCATCGTCGCGGCGCACCCGGACGTCGGTGAACATGGTGGCGCGACCGGCCGAGCCGGCCTTGCGCAGCGCGTCGTCGCTGAGCAGGAGGGTTCCGCCGCCGCACGACTCCGTGAGCGCATAGCCCTGAACGACCTCGATGTTCTTGGCGGCATACAGCTTGATCAGGGATTCGGGCATGGGTGCGCCGCCGGTGATGAAGTAGCGGAAGTCCGGCGCATCGAGTTCGGCGAACTCGGGTACCTGGCGCATGAAGTTGAGGATCGCCGGTACCGCACCACCGATGGAAACCCGTTCGTCGACGATCAGAGACCACACCTTCGTCGCGTCGAACTGCGGCATCGAGATCACGGTGACGCCACGCATGGCGGAGAAGATGACTGTCGTCAACGCCGCCACGTGGAACATCGGCAGCGGGAGCAGCAGCCGGTCCCGGTAGCGCACATCGATCGTCGAGCACCAGGAACTCGCCGCAGAGTGCACCGAGTCGTGGGTGTGCACCACTCCCTTGGGATGGCCGGTGGTGCCCGAGGTGTACATGATGAACAAGTTGTCGGCGCCGCCGTGTTCGCCGGCCGGTTCTGCTGTCCCGGCGGCTTCGAGGTGTCCGCCCAGCGCGTCGTCGTCGCCCCCGGCGGGCACCCAGTGTCTGACGGCGCAGGACGAGTCGGGATCGGCGGTGATGGCGTCCACCACGGCCGCCAGCGCCGCGCCGTAGATCACCACTTTGCTGCCGCTGTCGGTCAGGATGAAGTCGACTTCAGGCGCGGCGAGGCGGGTGTTGAGGGGAACCGCCACGGCGCCGATCTTGGCTGCGCCGTAGAACAGACAGCAGAACTCGACACTGTTGGGCATCAACAAGCCCACACGGTCACCCTTGCCGATGCCGAGCGAGGTGAGCACGTCGGCGCACCGGTTCGCCAGAGCATTCATCTCGGTGTAGTTCATTCGCACCTGTGTCGAGGGTTCGACATACGCCTCGAGGTGCGGAGAGACCGTTGCCCGTTGTCTGAGCATCGAGCCGATATTCTTCATGGAGCACTCGTCTTCCGTGTCGTGGGACTCGCCGTGCCGGCGGCGATCTGGAGTGACCGGAACGCCTGCTCGATGAGCTCGGCGAGGCGGAACGGCTCGCGCACGGCTTCCGGTGCCGCGCCGATGGCGATGCACAGCTCGGTACCGATGCTGGCAAAGGTGACGTTGAGTCCGGCGCCGGGCGGCACGATGGGCAGGCCCTGGAATGCCACCATCGGCGCGCCCGCCAGGTAGAGCTGCTCGCTCGGCCCTTTCATGTTCGATATCACCAGGTTGGCGCTCGGCACCTTTCCCAGCCAGGGCACGGCATCGGCCATGGTGAGGCTGCCGAGCAGTATGAGTGCATAGACCTGGCGCGACGTCGTCTGCATGCTGCGCCCCTTGTCTTTTGCGCGCATCGTTGCCGCGTTGATCTCCTTGAGCCGGTCGAGGAGACCCGCCTCGGGTGAGCCCATCGGGATCAGTTCGGCACTGACCTGATTGCCCCCGCCGCCGCCGGATTTGTCACGCAGGGACATGGGCATGAAGGCCACCAGGGGTACATCGGTGGGAGCCTGGTGCTCGACGAGGTAGTGATGCAGCGCGTCGTCGACGACGGTCATGACCACATCGTTGACGGACGTCTCGGTGGTCTTGGCGATGGCTTTGACATCGGCAAACGGTAGATCGACGTTCGCGTAGGCACGGGCTGCCGATTTCGGCGTGTTGTTGAAGAGTGTCCGACGTGCGGCGAAGGGTAGAGATGCTTTGCGCGCCTTGAGGTTCAACGCCTGTGCACCGAGATCCGCCACGTCCGAGCCCACGCCGATCACGTCGCCCGGCAGATTGCCCAGCCCGCTCAGCGCGCCGTGCAACCGCTCGGTGCGAGAGGTGGATTCGGTGCGGCGTGGCTTCCGGCCGCTGTCGAAGGACGTCCATGGGCCGGCCAGGGTCATGTCGTCGGGTGAATCGCTCAGGAAATTGCGCATCGCACGCAGGCCGCCTTCGCCGTCGATCAGCGAGTGGTGCACCTTGATCATCACGGCGATCCGGCTGTGCTCGATACCGTCGATGACGTAGCACTCCCACAGCGGCTGTCCCCGGTCGAGCAGGCCGGTGTTCAGAAACGAGACCGTTTCGTGGAACTGCTGCATGGAACCCGGTGCGGGAACGGCGATGTGACGGATGTGGTACTGCATGTCGGGCTCGACGGTTTCCCACGCCGCGACATCCTTGCCCAGCCACTTCAATTTCTGATTGAAGGGCTTGGCCGCCTGACTTCGGCGATATGCGTCGAACAGGCGCGGCCCGAAGGTCGACCCCTGTCCTTCCGGCTTCTCGAAGATGGTGTAGGCCGCCATGTGGTTTGGCCGGTTGGCTCTCTCCAGCAGCAGAAATGACAGATCGGTGGGGCTGATGCGATTCATGTGGCCGTGTCCTTGCTGTCAGGCCGGTGAAACTTCGGGGGTTGCGCCTGCCCGGGCCACCGCGAGCAACTCGTCGAGCGAGGACCGGAAGCCGCGGACCAGCTCCCAGGTATCCGGGACGGCCACCGCGTCGGCCAGCACGCACAGATTGAACTGGTCGCAATAGCTCCAGACGGTCATGTTCAGCGTCGCGCCATGGGAGATCTGCCCGGTGGAGAACCACTGCTCGACGCGCCAACGACCCAGGTACCTGGGCTCGCGAGGGCCGGGCACATTGGACACGACGATGTTCTTGAACGTGTCGAATCGGCCCTTGGTCCGCGCATTGCCACGCGCGAGGCCCGAGATCAGTCGTTCGGGAAGGAGTTCGACGACCGCGCCGATGTCGGCTTCCTTGGTCTTGGCGAAATGCTCCTTGGTCGCCTCGGCGGCGATGCTCGTCGCGCGCAATCGTTCGAGCGGGTCGGCGATCTCGGCGTGTAGCCAGACGTAGTCGACCGAGGAGTAGTTGCCGGGGTGGGCCCGCTCGGCCGCCGGCGTGACCGCGAGCGGCATCGTTGCCACCATCGCCTCAGCGGGCGGCGAGCCGGCCTGCGCGAGGTGATGGCGCACGCCACCGGCCACACACGCCATGAAGACGTCGTTGATCGCGGCGCCGAGTGTCTTGCTGACCTCCCGGACATCGGCGAGCGCGAACGACTCGCAGGAGAACCGTCGGCTGCGCGAAAGCCCGACCTGGAACGGCCCCGGCGGGGTGGAACGGTCGAGGATCGACGGGACGCGGCCCTCGCCGGCTTTGGCGAATTCGCGTTCGATGCGCACCCGGTCGCGCAGTGCCCGTGCGGTCGGCACAATTCTGCGGAGTCTGTCGGGCATGTCCCGGAAGGCCCAACCCAGGCGCTGCCGTGACGTCGGCAGCGCCTGTGGCGCCCACGGCTCCGGGGACACCGCGGCATCGTCGGGCGAGTCGTTGTAGAACGACGCCAGCATGTCCAATATGCCGACGCCGTCGGAGTACGCGTGGTGCAGCATGGTCACCAGCGCGACCCGGCCGCCGTCGAGCCCCTCGACCACCCAGGTCTGCCAGAGCGGGCGGTCCCGGTCCAGCGGGTGGGCGTAGATCTGTTCGACCAGAGCGCAGAACTCTTCCATTCCGCCGGGGGCCGGACAGACGACACGCCGCACGTGCGCGTCCAGATCGAAGTCGGGGTCTTCGACCCAGATCGGGTGATGCAGGTTCAGCGGGGTCGGCAGGTACCGAAGCCGGAAGACGGGGAGCAGGTGCACGCGCTCGGAGAACATCTGGCGGGCCTTCGGCCACGACCACCCGCCGGGGTCCGTCGAGGGATCGAGCACACTGATCTTCAGGGTGTGGTTGTAGGCGCTGCCGCCATCGAGGTACAGCATGAGCGCGTCGACGCCGTTGAGTCTTCTCACGATGTCGGGATCCCTTCGGCCCGCCCACGGGAGAAGTTTCGTGCCGCCCCTACCGGTACGGCTCCGCGGGCTGATTTCGAGTATTGTCTTGGTCGTCATTTCCGGTGGGTGAATAGCCGATCATCTGTCAAGAGATCCGGGTCTTTCTGGAGCTCGGCTCGGTACTGCCGAGGGGTCTTGCCGAACCAGCGTCGACAGGAGCGATTGAGGGTGCTCTGTTCGGCGTAACCGAGTAGGCCGGCGATCTGGCCGAGTTGCAGGCCCGGTTCGGCCAGATATCTGGTCGCCAGAACGCGGCGTTCGCGCTCGATCAGGTCCTGACATCGGACATCCTCGGTGACCAGGCGCCGTTGCAGCGAGCGGGGATGCATGGCGAGCTGGTCGGCGATCGCATCGACGTTGCACTGGCCCGTGGGTAGCAAACGGCGGGCCAGCTCGGCCACCCGGTCAGTGAGCGATGCGGTCCGCGGAACATAGTTGGATTCAAGGTATTTCTCAGCGAGGCGCAGGGTCTCCGGGTCGGCACTCTCGATCGTCTGATCAGCCAGGCGTTGGGATATCTCGAGTCCGCACCATGTCTGCCGGAAGCGCACCGGGCACCCCAGCGCATCGCGATACGCCGCGTCGGAGCCCTGCTGGTCGTGGATGAACGAGATCGAGCTGGGGCGCGCTTGCGGACCACCCAACAGGCGAAGGATGCGGACCACGATGGCCATGCTGATCTCGTGCCCCTGGATGACGGTCCCGAGGCCTGGTTCGGTGACCTCGTAGATGAAAGTGAGATCGCCGCCGGTAACTGGTGGCGCGACAGTGAGTTTCAACGCGGGCGAATGGACGTACAGATAGCGAGCGATCATCTGCAGCCCGCCGAGCACGGTCTGGGCGTTTCGGGCGATCACCGCGACAGGCCCGAGGATGTCCAGACCCTGCCACCGCGAGAGGCGAAGTCCGAAGTCCGGACAGCGTAGATCCTCGGCGCTGGCCTGCAACACCCGCACATACGCATCGATGGGAATGAATGCATCGTCGCGGTCCTCGACTCCCGGCGGGATGCCGTAGCGCGTCAGGAAATGTTGCGGGTCCCCACCAAGCTCCAGCACGAGCTCGCGGTATCCCCACAGTGTGGTGGCGCGGATCAGACTGCCCACGAACGACTCCCTGTGTCGGGAACTGAGAAGAGTATGTCGCACATCGGCGTCAGGCCGGCGCGTAGTGCTCACGCAGCGCGGTCTTCTTGAACTTGCCGGTGGCAGTGCACGGGATCGTCGCCACGAACTCGAAACGATCCGGCAGCTGCCACGCGGCGAACTCTCCGGCGAGGTGCTCGCGCAACTCGCCCGGCGAGACCTCCGAACCCGGCAGCACCGACACGACGGCCAGTGGACGCTCCCCCCATCGATCGTGGGGTATGGCGATGACCGCGGCCTGCGCCACCGCCGGGTGCGACATCAGATGGTTCTCCAGGTCCACCGAGGAGATCCACTCGCCGCCGGACTTCACCAAATCCTTTGACCGGTCACAGATCCGGATGCTGCCACGGGCGTCGATCCGAACCACGTCCCCGGTCCTGAACCAGCCGTCGGCGGTGAAGCTGTCGGCTCCACGACCGGCGTGGTAACCGGCTGCGACCCAGGGTCCGCGAACCTCGAGCTCACCCACGGCGGTGTCGTCCCAAGCGATCAACTGACCCTGATCGTCTCGTGCGCGCGTCTCGAAAAGCGGGAGCGCAACACCCTGCCTGCCGCGGCAGCGGTACTGTTCGTCGGCCGACCAGTCGTCGAGGCCGGCCGGTAGCCGGCTGACCGAGCCCAGGGGGGCGGTCTCGGTCATGCCCCAGGCCTGGATGACGGTCAGGCCGTGTCGATCGAACCCCTCGAACATCGACCGCGGCACCGCGGCTCCGCCGACGACCAACCGATCCAGCGCCGAGAGGTCCCACCGCTCGGGCTCAGCGTCGAGCGACGCCAGCATGGCGATCCAGACCGTGGGTACGCCGGCTGCCATCGTGACTCTCTCCTGCGCGCACAGATCGAGCACGCTCTCCGGGTCGAGCTGAGGACCCGGCAGCACCAGATGCGCCCCCGCGAGCGCTGCTGCGTAGGGCAGGCCCCACGCGTTGGCGTGGAACATCGGGACGACCGGAAGGATGGTGTCCCTGGCCGACACCGACAACTGATCCGGCATCGCAGCGACCAACGAGTGCAGCACCAGAGCGCGGTGCGAGTACACGACGCCCTTGGGGCGGCCGGTGGTGCCCGAGGTGTAGCACATCGCCGCTGGGTCACGCTCGTCGAGCGCCGGCCACTCGACGGCGGTGCCGCCGGCGATCAACGACTCGTAGTCGAGCATCCCGGGCGGCACCTCAGCTGAGCGGGCGACCACGATGATGTGAGCGAAATCTGTTGCCGTCCGGAATTTTTCGAAGACGCCCAGCAGTGATTCGTCGACAACGATGGCCTTGTCTCCAGCATCCCGGACGATGAAGGCGAGTTCGTCGGGGGACAACCGAGGGTTCAACGTGTGGATGACCGCACCCATGCCGGGCAGCGCGAGGTACAACTCGAGGTGCTCACTCTGATTCCACAGCAGGGTGGCAACCGGATCTCGCGCACCGACGCCGAGTTCGGCCAGCGCCCCGGCGAGCCGGCGTGCACGGCCGGCGCAGGAGCCGAGCGTCGTACGGGTGACCGTCCCGCACGGCCGCCGGGACGACACCTCTCGATCTGGAAACAAGCGCTCGACGCGCTCGATGATGCTGGTGAGCGTGAGCGGGTAGTCGTCCATGCTGCCGCCGGTATCGTTCGCGGTCATCGCGCCGTCTGCTTTCCTGCTGAATGGTTGAGGGGTCATGTGGTCGGGCTTTTCGAGGAACGGTCAGTGCACGATGACGCCGCGGATGTTCACACCGTCGCGCAGGTCTTGGTAGCCCTGGTTCACTTCCTCGAGGGTGTAGGTACGCGTGACGAGCTCGTCCAGTTCGAGCTGACCGGCGTCATACAGTCGCAGCAACCGGACGATGTCGTACTGTGGATTGCAGGAGCCGAACAGCGATCCCTTGATCGTCTTCTCGTTGAGCGTCAGGTCGGTTCCCGAGAGTTGCACGGTCAGCGCGGCTGGGTCCGCCAGGCCGGTGATGACGACGGTGCCGCCCTTGCCGATGACGGCGGTCGCCGCCGAGACAACTTCCACTTCCACGGTTCCGACCAGGATCAGGGCCGCATCGGCGCCCTGCCCCCAGGTGAGCTCGGCGACCTTCTGCGCGGCCTCGGCGGCCCCGGCGAACACATGGGTGGCGCCGAACTGCAGCGCGGTCTCACGCTTGAGTGCGACCGGGTCCACCACCACCACGTACTTGCAACCCGCCGAGACCGCCCCCTGGATCGCGTTGATGCCCAGTCCGCCGGCCCCGTAGATGACGGCGGTGTCCCCGGCCCGCAGATTCCCGGCGTTGACGGCGCTGCCCCAACCCGAGGGCACGCCGCAGCCCACCAGCACCGCCGTCTCCAGCGGCAGCCAATCATCGACCTTGACGACCGAGTGCTGCGAGATGGTGGCTCGTTCGGAGAACGTACCCAGGATGCACATGGCGCCGAGATCCGTCCCGTTGGCGTGGAACCGGAACCCGCCGTCGGGCATGCAGCCCTCCAGGATGGTGGCACCCAGGTCGCAGAGGTTCTGCCGGCCGGTCGAGCAGTATCGGCAGGTCCCGCAGTTCGGGATGAAGCTGCACACCACGTGGTCGCCGGGTTTGACCTTTGTGACTCCCGGACCGGTGTCCTCGATGATCCCGGATCCCTCGTGGCCGCCGACGATCGGATAGCGCGTCGGCAGATCGCCGTCGGCGAGGTGCAGGTCGGAATGACACAAGCCGGCGGCGGTGTACTTGATCAGCACCTCGCCGTGCCCTGGGCCGTCGAGGTCGAGTTCCATGAGTTCGAACGGCTTGCCCGCATCGAGCAATACCGCGGCAGTGGTTTTCATCGTGTCGTCCGTTCTCGGCGTAGAAGGCTATTTGGCCCAGGGAAAGAATCTGGCCACCGCCGCGGCGATGACCCGCTGATAGGACGGGCCGGTGATTCGGGCCAGCACGTCGAGGGACTTGGCGTCCCAGCCGATCAACACCCGGGAGTGGCCCTTGGCGACACCGCGCAGAATGGTCGCCGCGGCCATGTCGGGCGACTTGTGGGCCAGCCGCTTGTCGAAGAAGTCCGCGAAGGACTGCTGGTCCTCGTTGTCGGCGACGGCCGCGTTGCGGGCCACGTTGGTCTTGATGCCGCCGGGGTGGACGCAGGTCACCTTGACGGGGTGCCCGCCGACGAGCATTTCCTGGCGCAGCGCTTCGGTGAAGCCGCGGACGGCGAACTTGGCGGCGTTGTAGGCGCTCTGGCCGGGGACGGCGACGAGCCCGAACACGCTCGAGATGTTGATGACATGCCCGTCACCGGATGCCATCAGGTGCGGCAGAAAGGCCTTGGTGCCGTTGACGACACCCCAGAAGTCGATGTCGATGACGCGTTCGATGTCCTTGAACTCGGACTTGTCGACGTGACCGTGGTAGGCGACACCGGCGTTGTTGTAGATCTGATGGACCGTGCCGAAGCGTGCGATGACCGAGTCTGCGTAGGCCAGCACGGCTTCGCGTTCGGCGACGTCGAGCCGGTCGGACTTCACCTCCGCACCGAGCATCTGCGCTCGGCGCACCGTTTCGGCGAGGCCGTCGCTGTCGATGTCGCTGAGAGCGAGCTTGGCCCCCCTTCCGGCGAGGTCGAGCGCCAGCGCACGGCCGATCCCGGAACTGGCTCCCGTGACGACGGCGACTTTGCCTTCGAATGAGCTCATCTGGATGAAACCTCTCGGTGGTGTGGAATGTGGACGCTGGCTGCGCTGACGGCTGCCGTGTCGAACTCGAGCAGACCGTCGTCGACGGGATCGTCGAGCAGCATCGTGCGGTCCTGCTCGTAGTCCATGAGCACCTTCCAGGGAGGCGTCGAGCCCTGGCGAGGCAGAGTCTCCTGCGCGCGCTGCACGTAACCCGAATTGAGCTGATTGAACATGCCGACGTCGAGTCGCGCGCCCGTGGCGTCACGGGGGATGGCCACCGTGTGGCCGTGCGCCGCCATGTACTTGAACAGCCGGCACAGGTAGCGGGCGGCGATGTCGGACTTCAGCGTCCACGATGCGTTGGTGTATCCGACGATCCATGCGAGGTTGGGAATGTCCTCGATCAACACGGCCTTGTAGGTCATCTGGTCGTGCAGTTCTCTCGGTTCACCGTCGACGAAAAGCTTTATGCCGCCGAGCATCTGCACGTTGAGACCGGTCGCTGTGACGATGATGTCGGCCTCGAGTTCCCGCCCGGATTTCAGCAGGATGCCCCTCTCGGTGAACGTCTCGATGTGATCGGTCACCACCGATGCCCGACCGGATTTGAGCGCCTTGAACAGGTCGCCGTTGGGCACCGCGCACAACCGTTCGTCCCAGGGCATGTAGGTCGGTGTGAAGTGACTCATGTCGACGGCTGGCCCGACCTGTTGTCGAACCAGCCACAGCAGGATGCGACGCATCCGCTCGGGCCAACGGCGACAGGCTTGGTACAGCCGCCGCTGGACCGCGATGTTCCGTTTGCGCGCCAGTCCGTACACCCATTTCTCGGGAAGGAAGCGGCCGAGGAATCCCGAGATCCTGTCGACGGCGGGGAGCGTGAAGATGTACGACGGCGAGCGCTGCAGCATGGTGATGTGCTCGACGTCGTCGGCCATGGCCGGGATGAGCGTGACCGCGGTGGCGCCGCTGCCGATGACGACGACGTTCTTGCCGGCGTAGTCGAGGTCCTCCGGCCAGAACTGGGGGTGCACGACGCTGCCCGTGAACCGGTCGGCACCGGGGAAAGCCGGCAGGTAGCCCGCGTCATGGTTGTAGTAGCCGGTGCAGCTGATGAGGTAACGACAGGTGTAGGTGCGGGGGTGCTCGGCGGTGTCGTGTTGAGCGGTCACCGTCCAACGACTTTCGACGCTGGACCACTCGGCCGCCAGCACGGTGAGGCCGTAGTGGATTTTGTCGTCGATTCCGAATTCGGCTGCGGTGTCGGCGATGTACTGCTGGATCGACGGGCCGTCGGCAAGCACTTTGACGTCCAACCAGGGGCGGAACTCGAATCCGAAGGTGTACATGTCGGAGTCCGATCGGACGCCGGGATAGCGGAACAGGTCCCAGGTGCCACCCACTCGTTGGCGCCGCTCGAGCACGGCGACAGTCAACTGGGGCAGCTCGGCCTGGAGGTGACACGCCGTGCCGATGCCAGACAAGCCGGCTCCGATGATCAGGACGTCGAAGTGTTGTGCATTCATGGCTTCCTCGCGCTCCTCGCGCTCCTCGCACCGCTGCCGTAGCGGACGTTGCCATCAGAATGCGCGCACCGGCGTTCCCGGGTCTTGACACTTTCCGACAGATTTTTGTCATTTCACGACAGGTTGTGCCGGGTATTGTCGCGATGACCTTGGCCGGGTTGCCGAGTCTGTCGGAGTATGGACGCCAGAATGGGACGTGTGGACCTCCCCGTGCAGCCCCCACTGGAGCCGATGCTGGCCAAGGCTCAGGCCACGGTCCCGGCCGACGAGGGGGTCTGGTCCTACGAACCGAAGTGGGACGGATTCCTTCACTGGACTTGTCAAGGTTGTTCAGGGGGCCGAAGGAAGGTTGTCTTGCGTAATCGCTAGTCAGGCCCGTGCGGTGCCCGCCGTGCCATTAGTCACCACATGGTGCCGTGCTGCGGCAACTACCAGTGCCTGTGGCGGCTCCGTCTGGTCGGTGTGCTTCTTCGGTTCAGCGGCCCGGTCCCATCGTGCCGTGACCCATGCCGGGACCCATCATTCCGTGACCCATGCCAGGTGGTCCCATCATCCCGCCGCCCATCATTCCGCTCATCATCGCCGGCATCCCTTCGACGACGAATCCGGTGACTTCGCGGGCG
>MDTD01014989.1_pt1 | contig 22245 bp, 23 predicted proteins | sample 811221 | NCBI WGS metagenome assembly MDTD01 (sample SAMN05326646, study PRJNA326480) | marine metagenome | isolation source: seawater | place: Pacific Ocean: South West | collected 2011 | reverse complement strand
TGTGCAAATGGATAAAGATAATTCAGATACTGGTGAATCTTTTACACCCGTTATTGGAAATAATTTAGCTGAAAATTTTGCACAATCGGATAATAAAGCTGTTGTATCATTAACATTTGAAGCAGAAGATCAAGCAACCGTAGAATATATCAATAGTCTTCTTATACAATATATATTCCAACTTACTCAAAATACTACCCAAGGACAACTTACTCAAAATACTACCCCAGGACAACTTACTCAAAATACTACCCCTACAACTACATCTGGAAGAAAAGATGATGATGATATTAATATAGGATTAATTCTTGGTATTACAGGGATTGTAATATCAATAATTATTATATTATTAATTTTAAAGAATAGGATGACTAATTAATTGCTATTTTTATTTAGCCATTTTTTAAATACTTGCATTGCTTTTTCCATGTCTTTAGTTCTATTAGGATGATATTTTGCTCTATTATACATCGTATTTATTACACTTTTTTGATATTTTAAACTTTTATTTTTTATTTTATTTATAGTATATATTGCTTTAAGTTTATTTTTAAAACCTAAATTTTTAATAGTTGTTTCTGGTTTATAATCTTCGTATAAACTTAAATTCTCATTTCTAATATGACCCATAGGCATTTTTTCAATATCTTTTAATATTTTTTTTACATCCATATTTTTATATTTTTTTTTTAATTTACCATCAAAACCAAATAATTCTATTTTAAAACTATTTTTTGAAGATTTATAGGTTATAAATTTAACGTACCTTTTATGAAATTTTACTATATTTTTTTTGTATAATTTTTTTTGATTTAATATAATCCTTATTTTCATAATTATTAGTATATACTATAATTAATCTAAACCTATTTTTATATTTTTTTAATTTATCTTTAATCATTATTAATTATTAGATTTTAAACAATTAAGTTAATCTTTTATTATTAATAAAAAAAATATTAAACTGACTAATATATGCCACAAGCTATGTGTTATAATATAAATATGTAAATTATTTTCATCTGGAGTATATGAAAATATAATTATTGTAAATATTATCAAATATATTATTTCTTTGTTAATATTTTTATAATAGCATGTTAAACATACTAAACTTATAATAAATGCGAATAAAATATCTATTTTAAACCATTGTTTAAAATTATTGTGAGTATCATAGCACTGACAGTGATGATATTTACTACTAACAAATCCCATAATAGTAATCAATAGTATAGATAAAGAATATTTTGTATAATGTTCATGATAATTTTTTTTATATTTAATTATGCATATAGCTATTAAAATAAATATAATATTTGAATAAATTAAAATATTTTTATGGTTATTATAATTATATAAGTAAGGTGCAGATTCCATCCAATTAATAAAATTAAATTCTGAATTCATTAAATATAACTATAAAAATAATTATAAAATAATTTTAATATTTTACTAAATATTCATTCGTACCATTTCTTTTCTTAAAATATTGTATTGGTAATTTATTTTTTTTTGAAGGATAATTTGTAAATTTAATATTACCCTTACTATAACTATCTAAAACAGTTTCTCTTGAATAAATTCCATCATAATTTAGTCCCATTAAAATATAATTAATTGGCATCATTACCATATCTTTTCTATTTTTATAATCACCTTTAAATTCTTTTAATTTTTTATAAACATAATCTTCATTAAATTCTGTCATAATATTACAAAAATCTTTTACAATTACTTTTAATGATGTATTATCATGGTTATTTAATTTTTCATTTAATTCTGTAGAAGCTTTAATATAATTATCACACACATCATTATTATTTAAAATATATGGATTTTCCAAACAAAACATATATTGTTTTTTACTTTTATCTAATCTAGTTATACCATATATACCAGAACCAATACCATGACTAGTAATATTTATTTTACCATTAGGAATAATATATTCACTTGCATGACCATTTTCATATTTAGATGCATTAAATATATTTGTTGAATAATGATCAACATAATTAATATTATTCATAATTTCTACCATACCTGGTTTATCTAAAATTTTTAAATTTTTTACTTGTGTATAACATATTGAAAATTTTATTCTATTTCTAATTTTTGTATATTTTTTTAAAAAATTAGAAGCAATTATTAAAATATTATGATTAATTTTATCTGACATGACAATACAATGACCGCTAGTTAAATTATCTAGGTGAAACCACCAATGATCTTTATTAGATTCCTTTATTATTTGATGATTTTCTATATCATTTTCACCTAGTATGTATTTAATATTATTAACAATTTTAGTTTTAGTCATAATATTATAAAATATAAAAAATATAAAAATAATATTCAATTTTTTAAAAAATTGAATATTAGTATAAAATTGATTTTTTAATATTATATAAAGGTTTCTCATTTAATTTAATAACAATGTTTGGAGCTTCAAAGTATTATAATGAGAACATAAAACCTATATCAAGAATTTCTTTCAATGTAATGGGAAATAATAAAGTTAAATTATATTCTGCTGTTAAAAATGATTCATTCGGTATTAATTTACCTTATTCTTATGATAATTTTGAACCAAAAAAAGGAGGACTTGTTGATTTACGTTTAGGAACTTGTGATATATATTTAAATTGTTCTACATGTGGATTAAATTCTAACGATTGTCCGGGTCATTTTGGTCATACTGACCTCGCAGAACCAGTATATCATTTTGGATTTTTAAATCATAATGTTAATGTTTTAAAATGTGTTTGCTTTTATTGTTCTAAATTACTAATTGAATTAAAACCAGAAGTCATAAATAAATTTAAAAATAAGTCAAGTAAACAACGTCATAAAGAAATTAAAGAAATGACAAAAAATATAAATTTCTGCCACAATTGTGGATCACCAGTTCCTAAAATCAGAAAAGAAGTTAATTATAAAAATGCAAGTATTAAGATTGTAATTGAAAATGAAGTTAAAACAACTCAAGAGGATGGAACTGTATTATCAAGAAATGTAAAAGAAGATTTAAGTGCAAGAAAATGTTATAATATTTTAAGAAATATTTCAGATGTTGATTGTTATATTTTAGGATTTAATTCTAAGAAATATAGACCAGAAGATATGATAATTTCAGTAATGCCTATCCCACCAGTTTCAATTCGCCCATCTGCAAAGATTAATTTTATGTCTTCCGCTACTAGGGAAGATTCATTAACTTTAAAAATAGCAGAGATTATTAATAGTAATAGTAGGGTAAGAAATGAAATGAATAAGGATAAGGGTAATGTTGAAGATTTACAAACTCTTTTACAATATCACGTTGCTACATATTTTGATAATAATTCTACCTCACTCCCAACATCTGAATTTAAAACTGGCGGGCTACCAATTAAATCTATTTCAGATAGAATTAAAGGAAAAGAAGGTCGAGTAAGAAATAATGTTATGGGTAAACGCGTTGACTTTTCTGGAAGGTCAGTTATTACTAGTGATCCGAATATTAATATTGATGAGATTGGTGTTCCTCTAAAGATGGCAAAAATTCTAACTATTCCGGAAGAAGTAACTCCAAGAAATATTGAACACTTGACAAAATTAGTTAAAAGAGGTACGGATAATTATCCAGGTGCAAACTATGTTACAAAAGTTGTATATATTAATGGCAAACCAATTGAACAAAAAATAGATTTAAGTTTTAGAAAAGGAAATATTAAACTATCTTATGGTGATATTGTGGATAGACAAATTGTAAATGGTGATTATATTCTATTTAATCGTCAGCCCACTCTTCACAAGCCTTCTATGATGGGTCATAAAATTCATGTTTTGAATAGAGATGATAGTAATACATTTCGAATGAATGTTAGTGTAACTGAACCATATAATGCAGATTTTGATGGCGATGAAATGAATTTACACTTGGGTCAAACTATTCAGGCAAGAAATGAATTAGAATATATTGCTAATGTCAAGTATCAAATTATTGGTGCTAAAGATTCAAATCCAATTATTGGTTGTGTACAAGATACTGTTGCTGGGGCATATTTATTAAGTTTAGATAAAAATATTAGTAAAAATTTAGTATCAAATATATTAGCAATTACCAATTCACAATCACAATATAATCTTAATAAAAATAAAGATTATTCAGGAAAAGAATTGTTTTCTTATATAATTCCAGATGGAATTAATTCTAAGAAATCTGGATTTCAAATTAAAAATGGAGAACTTATTGAAGGTAAATTAGGTAAAACAGAACTTTCAAAAAAGAAAAATAGTATTATTCATTATGTATGGGATAAATATGGTCCAAAAGAAACAAAAGATTTTATTGATAATTCACAGAGGATTGTTCTATATTACCTATTAAGTAAAGGATTAACCGTTGGATTTAAAGATACTATTTTAGAAAAAGATATGGATGCTAAAATTAATAATCTAGTTAGTACTAGTATTTTATCAGCAAAAAATAAGCTAACAATGTTTGAGAACGATAAAGAAAATTATAATCCACAACTTTTAGAAGAATTACAAAAAGCAGAATTAAATAGTATATCTTCAAATATTGGTAAAATGCTTTTAGATGTAATTGATGATAATAATGGATTAAAAATCTTAGTTAGTTCTGGAGCCAAGGGCTCTCCAATTAACATTGCACAAATGAGTGGTTGTCTAGGTCAAGTTGTAGTTGAAGGACAGCGTATCAAGAAACGTGTTAATAATAGAACTTTACCGTTATTCCATCAAAATGATGATACTCCAAAAGCTCGTGGATTTGTATCATCTAATTTCCTAGATGGATTAAAATGTCATGAATTTTATTTTCATGTGATGGCTGGAAGAGAAGGTCTAATTGATACAGCGCTTAAAACAGCAGAAACCGGATATATCCAAAGAAAGATTGTTAAAACTTTAGAAGATTTAATTGTTCGATATGATGGTATTGTAAGAACTGGACATGGTAATATTATTCAATTCTTATATGGAGAAAATGGTATTGACCAGATTAAACAAACACAAGTTAAATTCAATATTATTAACATGAATAATGATGATATTAAGAAAGATTTAATTTTTAGTGACTCTGAACTAAAAAAACTAAAAGGGAAAAATATAAAAGAACTCAATAATAAATTAATGAAAGAATATACTAATATGAGAGACATGCTTAGAAAAATTTATTTTGTTTCATCAAGTAATTATAAAGTGATTGAGGATAGTTTTTATTGTCCTATTAATTATAATCGTTTAATTCAGGAATATAGTAAAGGAAAAGAAAACATCGAACTTGATCCAAATTATATTTTAAGTAAAATTGAAGAAATTTTAAATGATGTTAATAATAGATTGATTGTATTAAATAATGAAAAATTATTTGGTAAATTAAAATTATTAAGTGAAGACGAAAAAGATTATAAATTATTACTTAAATTTTCATTATACGAATATTTATCTCCAAAGAAATGTATTTTTACATATGGTTTAAGTAAAATGGATTTTGATAATTTAGTTAATGATATTAAGTTATCTCTCACAAGAGGTATTATTGAACCTGGAGAAAATGTTGGTGTAATTGCAGCCCAAAGTATTGGTGAACCAACTTCTCAAATGACACTAAATACAAAGCACTCTGCTGGTGTAGCAAGTAAATCATCTGCTAATATGGGTGTTCCTAGAATTAAAGAAATTTTAAATTTTAGTCGTTCAATTAAATCACCCCAGATGACAATTTATTTTGATAAAAGTATCAATACTAATAAAAGTAATGTTAATATTATATCTTCATATTTTACACATTTGACTATTAAAGATTTAATTAATAAGGCTGAAATTTATTATTTAACAAATAAAAGTGATGATATAAATAAATTAATTAAAGATGATAATGTTTCAAATCCATTCTATATAAATAATCAAAAGGTAGAATTAGATTCTCTACCATTTGTATTTAGATTTAACATGAATGATGAAAAAATGTTAGATAAAGAAACATCATTACTTGATATTAAAACCAAATTTATAACTTTTTGGTATAAAAACTTTTCAAATGTAAAGACAATTAAGAAAAATTTAAAAAATATTGTAACTAAAATTGATAAGTTAGCTATTCTAAGTAATAATGATAATATTATTCATATTAGATTTAAATTAGTTGATTTTACTTATTCAACAGTCACTGAATTCCTCAAGATTGTTTTTGATGAAATAACATTAAAAGGTATTGATGGAATTGATGATATAGAATTAACAAATGAACGCCAAATTACATTTGATGATAATGGTAATACGAATGTTAATAAAGAATATGTATTAACTTCCCTTGGTATTAACTTGCCACAAATTAATGAAATTAAAAATTTAGACAAACAGAGAGTTAAAATTAATGATATTGCAACAGTTTATAAATATTATGGTATAGAAGCTGCACGTAAGGTAATTCTTGACGAGTTAATTTTTACATATGGTGCTGGTGGTAGTAGTGTTAACTATACTCATTTAAGTTTACTTACTGATTTTATGACACATATTGGTGAAATTATTTCAGTAGATAGACATGGTCTTAATAAAGTTAATGTCGACCCAATGACTAGAGCATCTTTCGAAAAGATTATGGAATATTTTACAAATGCGGCACTATTCAATGAAGAAGATAATATGAGATCTATATCTTCTAGAATTATGATTGGTCGTGTTATCCCAGGTGGAACTGGTGCATTTGACCTTCTTCTTGATACAGATAAAATTAGAAATTCAGAATATATTGAAGATGAGACTAGTGGTAGAACACAATATATTCCGATTGAGAAAGATAATATTTTTGAAGATATCATTGGTAATGAATTAACTGATATGAATTTCTTCATTCCATCTTAATTTAATTATTTTAATTAATATAATAATATAAATAATTTTATAAATATTATTATATGGAAAAAACCAAAAAACCAATTATTACCTCAGAAGAAGAACCTACCGTCCCACCTAAATTAATATATAGATATAATGATATGATTAGAAGTCTTAAAGATGAATATAAACCAACCGGAAATTTTGAAATTTCTGATAAAGATAGTGGTGTATATATACAAGATAAAGATTATCCTAGTGTAAAATATTTTTCGTTTCATTATTCAAAAGAAGAAGATGGTAAAGTTAAACCACATAGAATTCATTTTAAAAATAAACCATGTAGTAACAATTGTAGAAAAAAAAAACCTATAATAGATTTAAAAATAATTCAAGATGGTGATAGTATTTTACTAATTGCAAAAGAACCACTAAGAGAAAAATGTAAAAAATGTTTAGAAGAGTCTAGTATAAATATGGAAATTCAAAATTTGAATGCTTTTTTTGCAAAATATATTAGAGAAAAAAAAATTGTATTAAGAGATACTACACCTATTCCTTTAAATTTTGATAGTAAATATCATGAATATAAATTAAAATATTTAATATTAAAAAATATTATGTATAATAATTAAATGTAAGTCTCGATATCTTCTGGTAATTCATTGATATCGATATTATAATAATTTTTCATTCTATTTAAAATTCTAACCTCATTACTTTCATTCATTTTAACCATACTAATACTAACTCCTTTCTTTCCAAATCTACCACATCTACCAATTCGATGAATATATGTTTCTTTATTAATTGGTAAATCATAATTAATTACAAGATTAACCTGTGGGATATCTATACCTCGTGCTAATAAATCTGTTGTTAAAAGTAGTCTTGTCTTTCCATCTCTAAATTCATTTACAATTTCATTTCTTTCATCTTGTGACATTTTACTATGAATTGCTGTAATTGCAAAATTTTTATCTGTTAATTCTTTTGTTAACCATTCTACTTTCCTAATTGTATTACAAAAAATAATTGCCTGTGTTGTTGATATAATATTATACAAATCAAGAAAAACATCTAATTTATATTCTTCAACTTCCGTATCAATATAAAATTGAGATATTAAATCTACTGCAATTTCAGTTTTTTTTAATAAAATTTTAATTGGATTTTCTAAAAATTTTTCTGAAACTGAGAACACATAATTATTCAATGTTGCTGAAATTAAAATCTTTTGGGTATTACTTTGTATAGATGAAATAATATTATAAATATCGTTATTCACATTATTGTCAAAAATATTATCAGCTTCATCACATACAAAAATTTTTACATGGTTATATAAATATTTTTTTTTTTGAAAAATGTGATTAACTCTACCTATTGTACCAATCACAATATTGCAATCTTTAATATTTTTAAAATCTTCACCTATATTAGAACCACCTATATAAAGTCCAACTTTTAACTTGCTATATTTTACTATTTCTATAGCAACATCATAAATTTGTTTTGCTAATTCTCTAGTTGGAGAGATAATTATACTTTTCTCATTTTCTGAAATATTATTCATAATACCTAATAAATATGTACCCGTTTTACCTGTCCCTGATTGAGATTGTAAAATACAATCATTACCTGTATTTATAGCTTTAATTCCCTTAATTTGAATAGGAGATGGGTTTTTAAAGCCATGTACAAAAATACCTTTTAATAAATCTTCCCTTATCCCAAGATTATTAAACTCTTTATGTTCGTTTTTATCGTCCATTTTATTAATATAATAGTTATTTGTTTATATATAGCAATATCAATATATATAAAAAGGCCCATATAAAAAAATTGATATAATAACGATTTAGAGAGAAAATCAATATATATCATTATGTCTAAAGCACAAGCAGTATACTACAAACAATTTAAACCAGGCGATCTTGAATTTACGACCCCTGAAGAAAATCAAAGAAGTAAAAATCAGCTAATTGGATATGTCCGTCATAATAGCGGACAGCTCCTCTTGAAAACTGATTTTATCCATCTAAATAGTGGTGGAGTACCCCGAGAAGATGATTATCATCCTGACGATACTAAACGTCGTTATATGCGAGTTCCTGAAAATGATGATTCAAGAGAACTATTTAATATTCTCCGTCAAGTTGATGAAATTCTAGGAAGCGATGAAACAAAGACTCGATTTTTTGGCTCTAAAGCTAAAAAGTATGAATATATGCCAATTGTTCGAGACCCTATTGGAGATGAAGATGAAGCTCCTGAAAATCGAAAACCAACATATATTAAACTAGTTTTTCCAACATCATATCCTGATGGAAATATTACTACCAATATTTTTTGGAATAAAGAAGATGGAAATCCACCAGAAAAGCAGGAAGTTAATACACCAGATGAAGCAATGAAAGCAGTACCATATCTTTCAACTAATCGGTTTATTATTTCTCCTGTAAAAACATGGGCGCACCAATCTAAAATGAAGGACCCTCAGTATGGTATTACATTTAAGATTATCCAAATTGAAACTAAACATGGAAGCTCTAGTGGTGGTGGAATTAATCAGTTTCTAAATAGCGGACAGTTTATTGGAGATGATGAAACTTCTCCAGTAGAACAAGTATTTCAACCACCATCTGCAACATCAGAACCTGTAGCTAGTGAACAATCAGAATCCGAATCAGAATCTGAATCTGAATCAGAATCTGAAGAGGAAGCACCACCACCTCCAAAAAAGGGTGGGAAGAAAAAGAAGTAAATAATTTAAATTAATTTATTTAAAAATATATTCATAATTATATTAATATTATTATGAATAAATTTAAAGAGCCTTATAAAATTGATAATATTAATTTTGAAAATATTAGATACGTAGACAAAAAAGAAACACCGGATAGAACAATTATTTATACAAAATATGAAGACAATGACAAACTATGTAATTTTGTTGTGCAGACACCTTCATTAAGAAATATTAATGATGTTATAAATAGAAAAGGAATTAATGAATTAGAAATACCATTAATTGGTCAAAACAATGTTAAGACAGATAAATTTATAGGATTTTTAAATAATTTAGATAAACAAATAACAAGTGATGCTAAAATTAATACAGATTGGTTTAATAATTTTTATACTGGTAATGTTATAAAATATCAAAAAACTATAAGAGAGTCTGACGATTATAAAAACGGAATGATTAAAATTAAGATTATTAAAAATGATAATTTTGAAACGATTCTTCAGGTAAATAATAAAGATACTATTGGTATAGAAAATATACAAAAAGATAGTTGGGTAAAAATGATTTTAGAAGTATATGCTATATGGATAAATAAAAATGGTTTTGGTATATTTTTGAGACCAATATTGGTTTCATTTAAACCTTTTGATAAAATTCAATATAATTACAAATTTATTGAAGAAAGTGATAATGATGATTTTATAAATACAGTAATAGACAATGATTCTATATTTATGAAACAAGATGAATCAATAAATGATAATGGAGAAACATCTATCCTAGAGATGCCATTTAATAATAAATTATCTTCAACATCAAGCGAATAACTAAATTTTTTATAAATACTATTTAACATAAAAGTATTTAAAAAAAAATAAACTTCATATAATATATATGGTTGGTTTGACCATTGATGAGAATAACAATAAGGTTATTCAAGAATTGAATTTGAATATTCAAGAAATTATAATACTAAAAGGTGTAGAAGAATTTTTTAATAATAAAAATAATTTTAATATACTTCAAACAATAGTAGACGGTAATAATACAATATCACGCAGAACAATTGAATATTTTGTTACTAAATATTCAAATATAAAAAATACTACATATTTTATTGAAAATTTAAATAAAAGAATAAAATTTAATGTATATTCGAGCTATAAAGATAAATTAAAATGTCATAAAAAAAAATATTTTGATCCTTTTGGTAGAGGAGATAGAATTCCATTTTTTTCAAATAATACATGTATAATAACTACTATTGGTCAACTTAATTTTTATAAATGGTTTATAACAAATGATATATATAAATATTGCTTGGAAAATCATAAAGAAATTCAGGATTCTTTATTACAAAATTTTACTAAAAATAAAAAAAAATCAAGTAAAAAAAATTACAATTTATATTATAAGAATAATATAGTAAAAAATCAATATAAGATGCCTGTCAATCTATCTGTCACATTTGATGTCTAAAAAAAATTGATATATATAATCATTACATTTTCAGTCTTACTATGTATATTAATGCCTAGTAATACAGAAATTCTATCCTCAGACGAAGAATCTATTCATGACTGTGATTCACCTCATGAAGAAGATGTTCATACTCAATCATTAGTAACTGATAAAAAGACAAAACTAACATTTGAAGATTTTGTAAGTCAGCATATGGTAGAGTTTGAAAAATTTAAATCAGAATTTGATGATGTCTCTATGAAAGACTTTTATAAGACTTTTTCAAAGTTTCTTAAATCACAAGAAACATTCATGGGACGTCTAGTTAAGATGCACCAGAAATCTAGTTCAAAGAAAAAGCGAAAGCATACTGAAAATACAGGAAAGAGTGGTTTTAATAAGCCAACACCAGTTCCAGCAGCTTTTATCAAATATCTAGACCTAGAAGCAGAAACAGAAATGACACGTCCTCAGCTTGTAAAAATTCTAAATCAAAAGTTTAGCGATGATGGTTTTAAGAGTGATGGTCAAGTTTGTATTTCCAATAAGAAAACTGCAAAGATGTTTGGTGTAGATAAGGACCATACATTTCATGCAAAGGATTATCATAAATTCATTGCATCATACTATAATAGCTCAAAGTCTACTAATGTATAAAATTATTTTAAATTTATTTAATTAATACATAAATTATATAATGTTTTTTTATTGACCTCGTTATCATTATAATATAATTCAAACTTCACTTTAAAATCAAAATTATTTAATTTAATATCGGTATTTAATATTGTACCATCTCTGTAAGGTATGAAATTATTTACATTAATATCGTTGTCTAAGAAATTAAATTTTATTTTAACTCCATATATAAATTGATATAAATTAATTGAATGATTATAAATAATACTATTATCATCCCAACTAAAACCCTCTGGTAAATTTAATTTAATTATTAAATGACCTGGGTTATCATCTATATCTCCACCGTAATGATATACGATATATTCATTTTTAATATTAAATTTAAAAATACTTGTTATTTTATCATCAGTTAATTTATTTAATCTGCTAATTTTAATTTGTCTAGAACTATTACTTATAAATTTTTCAATATCAATATCTAATTCTAAATTTATATTATTCTTATCATATTTATGATATATAATTGGTAATGATTTATGAGAATAATAATTAGCTATATCTTCATCAAATATATTTATATCGCTTTCAGAACAATTATTTAATTCGGTATCTTTATATTTAGGAACTATATTCTTCGTAAATAATTTAATAAAGTCAAATAAATTAATATTTTCATTAAAATTTTCGGTAATTTTACCAATATTAATACCAAACTTTAAAAATTCTTTTGACCAATTTATATTTTCATTATTATATATTTTTTCTAAAAATGAATGAAAATCATCTTTATTATTTATTAAATTATAACGTTTTCTAGAATCATCATTAATTAATATATTATAGGCATAATTAATTTTTTTAAACTTTTCATCAGCATCTTCTTCTTTACATTTATCAGGATGATACATTTTAGCTAATTTATAATACGCTTTCTTAATTTCTTCAGTAGTAGCATTATTATTAATTTTTAATATTTCATATAAATCCATTAGTTTAATTTAAAAACTATTTACCATTTAAATAATAATGGAAGATTTAGTTAATTTAAAACTAGATACCATATTTAATTTAATTAATGATAAAAATAATAAAATTAAAGATAAATTAAAAGATATTAGTAAATTGAATTTAAAAATAGATACTGAACATATTGAAAAATTATCAGTTGTTTCTGATAATTTAAATAATGCTTTTGAAGAATTAAAAGAAATATATTATCATTTACTAAGTAATGATAGTAGTATTTCAAAAACCGAAGAAGAAACATTAGAAATTAAATCATATCAGATTGATAATCATATTAAAAAAGTATTTTTACCTTATATGATGTTATTAAAAATAAAATTAGAAAATGAATAAATTTATTTAAAAATTTATTTAAAAATTAATTTAAAAATGAAATAAGATTATCAATGTCTCTTTCTCCTTCGAATACATATTTATTTTCACCACTTACACGATATATAGTTGGAAATCCATCTATATTAAATTCTTTTACTTTTTCTGGATTTTCTTTATAATCATAAGTTATGAAATTATGTTTCCCCGAAAATTGTTTTTGTAATGCTTCCCATGTTGGTTTAAATCTTTTACAATGACCACAATCTTCGCTTTTAAATAAAATAATATCATCTTTCTGAACATTATTACCACCACCAGATTGTGTTTTATTATTTTTTAAATTTAAATATTTAGCTTTATACATCAAGTATTTTGTTTTAAAATCAATATCGTCCATATATATACAATAGAAAATTATATATATATATTTTAATTTATATTCTTCTATTAATCCAATTTGTTATCTTAGATATGACAACGGTTGGTTGATAATCATCATCATTAAAAGGTACAAGTAAAGTATGATTCCCATCGTCTAATAAAAATAATTCTTTATCAATTGATTTTATTTTATTCATAAAATTTTTTGTTCCTTTATAGCAAGTTACCATATCATTTTTATTATGAATTGCAAGGATTGGTACATAAATTTTATTTGCATTTTCATTTACAAATAAACTATTTAAATATATTTCTCTAATAGTTGATAACATAAATTTTCCTGTATATCTATATTCATTTAATGTTGATAATAATTCGTATTTTTTATTCGAACATCCAATACTAGTATCATTTGTTCCTGCAATTTTTCTAGTAGGAATAATATATGATAATTTCATTCCTATTTTCTTTTTAAAATCGGATGGTATTAAATTTTTAGCAGCTTCAAAATATGGTGCTAATAATATTACACCACTTAAATTATAATTATTAATCATTATAATAGATTTCATTATAACAAGTGCACCCATTGATTCTGCTAAAACAAATATTGGTATATTAGTATGTTTATTTTTAATATGATGATATAATGTATCAAAATTAGATACAAGTTTATCAAATTCATATATATATCCATTTATACCTTCGCTTTTACCATGTCCTTCTAGTTCTAATCCATATGATAAAATATTTATCTTACTTAAAAAATTTACTCTATTTTTAAAATCATTCATTGTGTATGTATCATTTTGAAAATTACTACAAAGTCCATGAATATGAATTAAAATACACGAAGGGTTAATAATAGAATGAGTAATAATATTAATTTTTTTATTATTACTAATGAGATAGAATTCTCTCATCATCTAAAATTAGATAGATTTTTAATATTCATTCTCTGTATGATGGTGGAAGTTCTGATTCTGAATTATTATTAGTATCTGTTTGATTAATTTCTTCATACAATGGCGGTGGTTGGTAATAAAGAGTTGTTATAATACTAGTATCTTCCGATTTACATGAAAGTAATTCATTCATACTATAAAATAACATTGTGAATACAATTATCTCTAATCCAAAAAATAGCATATCTATAATTAAGTATATTATTTATTGTAATGTAAAATATATGATTTTTTTAAAAGTTTATTTAGATCATTTAAATTTAATTCACTAACACCAGAATCATTGAACAGGTAATACTTACTATTTCTTTTACCAAAGTAAATATAATGTCCACCAAAACTACTACCATAATGAATAATACCACCAACCAATTTATATCCATGTCTCCAATTTATTGGAATTCTTATATCATTATTATTTTTTTGAGAATTATTATGAAATCTTTTGAGAACGATAATTATATCATTAGGCCATTCATTAATACTTATCATCTTTCTTGATACGGTTTTCCGTTTACATTTTTCACAATCAATTAAATCCTTATCTATTCTAACTGTAGCTTTATATTCTCTATAACTTTCATCTAAATTTGATTTCAAAGGAAGCATCAAGTACATATTATTTTCATTATGAACACTTTCATTAAAACAATTTATTATCTTGCATTTAATATTTATATTTGTTTTTATATTAAATATTTTACTTATTTCATTATTACAATTTGAATTAATTAAATCCAAAAATAATACTAAAAATTCAAAACTATCATGTTGAGAATAATTATTAAATAAATCTATATTTTCTTCAATACATTTTTTTAAATTTAGAGGTTTTACTGGAGAATTAGACATAAAATATTCATTTATAAATTTATAAATTTGATTAATTATATTTTTCTTTGAATATTTTTTTATTATATCATTAAAGTTATTACAATTTAGTAATAATTGTAAAACTGAATTCATATAACAAGTATTGCCTAAATTAATAATTCCATTCATTAAATATATATATAATTTATGTATATATATTTAAACTAAAATATATCTAGATGTTAAATTAACATTTCCTTTATATTGAATTAATAGTTTTTTAACTTTTTCTTCATCCCAATTGTTAATATGTGGCATTAAATTATTCATAATAATATTTAATTGTTCGGTATATTCAAAATGTTGAATATCTATACTATCAAAATCTATTTCATTTATAATATCACCGTGCGATAAATAAGAATTAACCATTTCAAGATATTGTGGTTTCGTTTTAACTATATGTAGTAAGTTAATAAAATCTTTATCTTTGAAATAATCACATAATTCAGTATTTATTTCAACCTCTTCAGCTTCTTCTTCAAGCGTATCAATTAATTCTGAATTTATATCAAAATTAAATAGTTTTTTAAATAATTCAGATTTAAATTCTGTATCTCCGATTTCAGTTACAATATAAATATTAATCATATCATTTACATCAAATATTTGTTTATCTAGTTCCAATATTTGACCACTATGAATAAATTTACAATTTCTTAATTTAATCAATAAAATTCCTTTATTAATTAGATATCTATAAATATCTTTTAGCGTGATAGTTATATAATCACCTTCCATTATGTAAGGATTATTATGACCAACAATATTTAATTTAACTTTACCCATTTATAATATTTAAAACATTTATGTTTAATTATATAATATCAATTTTTTAAATAAAAATTGATATATAAATAGAAAATGATATATTATATTTAGTTAATGAGTTATTCAATAGTAAATAAAAATTATCAACACAAAAAGGCAAAGACTAAATCAGAAAGAGGATTTTGGGAATATTCTAGATTTCAAAAAAGAGAAAGTGATATAAATGAGCAGTTTTTAAAATCTAGATGCCCAAGTGGTAATTTTGATCATAATAAGATTGAAAAAATGATGTATCCTAAAAAATCAAAAGAAGATATTATATTAGAAAAATATAATAATAATGAAAAATTACGTTCAGATGAAAAAGTAATTGCTAATAATATAATTAGTAAGAGAAAACGTGAAATAGAAATAGATATAGAAAAGATTAATAAATTTGGATTAAATGCAAAAGATATTACTACAGATGAAGGAAGAATTAGGAAATTACTTTTAGTAGCAGAACAAAAGATTAAAAATAACGAAATTAAAATGCTATATTATGTCTCTCAGAAGTTAAGTGAATTTGATATACCACAAGAAACTTTTAATGAATTTAAAAATATATTTGATAATATTGAAAAATTAACAAAAGATTTAGATAAAATAAAATTACAATTTAATGATTTTCATTCAAATATGCCACCATTAAATGAAAGAGGATTTAATAATTTAGATCCATTTCAAAAAGAGGTAATTCAAAATATAAATGATAATATTAGCACTATTGTACAAGCACCTACTTCATCTGGTAAATCAATCTTGACGGGTTATCTTTATACAAAGCCAAATATGAAAGCAATTGTTGTAGTGCCAACTGATATTCTTGCTTGGCAAATGTCTAGCATGATTGGAAAGATTGTGAAAAAAGATATACCAATTATAACAGAAACATATCAAACTTCTCCTAAAAGAGATACATTAATTGAAAAAATAAAAAATTCTGGTATAGTAGTAGGTACACCTTCTTTTTTGCTAGATTTTTTACCATTACTAGATATTAATTTTGATTGGTTAGTAATTGATGAGATTCATATGATAGGTCATGATTCTTGTTATGAAATGGAAAGTATTTCTAAAGCTTATTCGGATTGTAAACTATTGGCTTTATCTGCTACTATTGGAAATGTAGAAGATTTAGAAAAATGGTTTAGAACAATTGGATTTAATAATATTAAAACAGTTAAATGTGAAAAAAGATTTTTTAATCTTCAACAACATTATTATAACAATAAGAAAATTACTCGTATTCATCCATTAAGTATGATTAGTATTGATGATTTTAAGGATAAAAGTATTCTTAATAAAAATATTAATATTACTCCGCCAGATATTTGGGATTTAGTAATTAAAATTAATTTTGATAATAATAATAAATTAAATCCATATAATTATTTCAACGATACACATCGTATTAAATTAGATGAAGCAAATGAATATTTTCAAAAAGTTTTAAATTATATGGTTAATACATTATCAATAGAAAAAGTTGATAAAATTTTAGATGAATATAAAAATATTAATCTGACTGATAAAAAAGAAAAACCTGTAAATCTAGCTTTTACTCTTAAAAATGATAATAAAACACCTGCTATTATTTTTCAAACAGACACATTTAAGTGTTTAGAAATGGTAAAACAATTTAGTAAAGATGTTAAATATCTTGAGGACAAAAAATATCCAAATCTTTTTAAGGAAAGATTAAAAATGCAATCAAAAGCAAAATCTTTAGAAAAGAAAAAAGATAAGATGAAAATAAATGATATGGGTGATAAAAAATTACAAAAAGCAATGATGAATGGTGATTTAGATGTATTTCAAAATAATATGGATATATCACTAAATGAACCGCATAAAGATTTTATTTTTAATAAACATCAAAAAATAACAGAATATGATATTGAAAAATGGAATAAAGAATTAGGAAATTTTTTCCCGTTAAATGGAATTGAATATCATTATATTATAGATTTACTTTGGAGAGGAGTCGGAGTATATGTAAGGGGTTTACCTGACCCATATTTGAGAATTGTTCAGAATCTTGCATGTGATGGAGAGTTGGCAGTTGTGTTTTCAGATGAATCTCTAGTATTTGGTGTATCAATGCCTTTTAGAACAACTGTAATTACAAATGATAATATTAATAGTATGATGTATCATCAAATGGCTGGTCGTGCTGGAAGACGAGGATTAGATAAAGAAGGTAATGTAGTATTTATAAATAATACATGGGATAATATAAAAAAATTAAGTATTAGTTGTATTCCAAATATTAAAGGACAAAATAAATATTGTTATGGGATTAACATATCAACAAAATTATCATCAAATTCTTTTTGGGAAAATATTAAAGGAAATCAATTAGATAGAGAGTTTAGTAATGAATTTTACAATAATAAAAATATTTTTCAAAAATGGAAATTTATTGATACTGATGATAAAAATTTAAATCATATGATGTGGAAACTAAGAAATACTGATGATTGTATAAGATATCCATTTTTATTAACATTCATTCGTAAGCTATTTAGTAATTCTAATCCAACAAATGAAAAATCTCAAATTGACTTTGCACATTTTATGCTAAGTTATACATTTATTAAAGTTTCAAATGATAATAACTACCTAGATGAATTAGAAGATTCTAATAAGTTTAAAATTAAAGATATGATGAATACTATTGATTTGATTGTACCCGATAATATTGATAAAAAAATATATGAATGTATTCGTGCAAATAAATTAATATATGAAAAAGATTATTATTTGAGAGAAGAAATTATAAAATTTTCAGAAAATATAAAACATATTCAACATTATTTTTATCATAGTAATGAAGTAAATATAACTAGATTAATAGGTAAATTATTAACAAGAATGTGGTGGATTTATCATTCTAGTTCTCCTATTATGAATTAATTTATATAATTAATTTAAAATAATTAATTTTTATTAATTATTTTATATTTTATATTAATATGGAATATTTATCTGGTGCTACAGGATATACAATATTAAGTAGAAATAATAAAGTTATACTATTATTGGCTGATATACATGATGGAGTTAACTATTGTAATAGGAATCAACCTCACATTAAAATTAGTGATTTTTTAAAAAAAAAAAAAAATAATAATCAAATTTTACTTGAAGAATCTATTAATGACTCAGATTTAAATTTAACAGACTTGTGGCCAAATGCAGATCATACAAGACAATTAAAAATATTAAAAGAGAATCATAAAAATGTAATACCTACTGATATTAGACCTTACTTAATCCCATTTTCATGGCAATTATTAGAATCATCTGAAAATTCACAATCTGCTTCTGCTATTAATAAATATAAAGAATTATCAATAAATAAATATTTATTTTATTTTAGTGAATTTTTTAAACAAAGAGGTAAAGTATACGAGCGTTTTATTTTACCTTATTATGAATTTATAGAAGATGAAGATAAAAAAATACTTATTAAAATTTTTTCTGCAATAAAAAATTTATTTATTAAAAATTTTAAAAAATACGAAAATTTAACATTAAATGAAATTTTAAAAAAAGACGAAGATTATATGCATTCAATAGATAATATTAATTCTTTAATAATGGAATATTATATTTTATTATTAATATTTTCTGACAAAAGAGATAGTATTATACACACTGGATTAGCACATTCATCTAGATTAAAAATTATTTTAGTAGAAGAATTTAAATTTAAAATAGTGGAAGATGTAAGTATGACCCAAATTGAAAATTATACAGGTTCTGATAATACAAATGCATGTATTTTAAATCCATCAAATAGTGAATTTTTTAATAAAAAAAAATCTATGTATAGATAATGAGTAAACAAATTTTTACCAAAGATGATTATAACTCTCCTGATGGTATGCTTACTAGTGTTTGGGGTCCACCCATGTGGCATTCATTGCACACCATTAGTTTTAATTATCCTGTAAAGCCATCAAAAGAAGATAAAGAAAATTATTATAATTATTTTAAAAATTTGAGATTTGTTTTACCTTGTAAATATTGTAGAGATAATTTAGTTAATAATTATAAAAGATTAAAATTTAGTAAAAGTAAATTCAAAGATAGAAATACATTATCAAAATTTGTATATGATTTACATGAAGAGGTTAATAAAATGTTGGGTAAAAAATCAGGACTAACCTATTCTGCAGTTAGAGATAGATACGAACATTTTAGAGCTAGATGCTTAAATAAACCAGAAGAACATAAATCAAAAATAGAAAAAGGATGTACCGACAGTTTATATGGATTAAAAAGTAAATGTGTATTAAATATTGTTCCAAAAGGTAAATGTAAAGAGTCATTTAAAATGGACAAAAATTGTAAATTAAAAAGAAAATAAATTTATATTTTATTCACACCTTTAATTAACCATGAACTAGATTGAATTTTATCACCAAAACCATCTCTTAATTCAATTCCTCTTTTTTTACAAATATCTATCTCTGGAATTGTATTATTATTTTGATCTCCACCATTACAAAAATAATCTGGTTTTGGTTCTAATGTTTCTAAAGTTTTACAAACAGTTCTATCAGTATCAATTGATTTAACAACTAAATCAACACATCGAAATTCTTTAATTATTTCTATTCTTTCATCTACAGGCATAAATGATTTACTTTTTTTAAGAATAGCCTGTTCATCATTATTAACTATTACTATTAATTTTGTACCAATTTGTTTGGATTTCTTAAAATATTCTAAATGACCAACGTGTATTGGGTCAAAATATCCACTAACGCAAACATATTTTTCCATATATTATCTTGAGAAAAAATTGAATTTGTTTAATCTTAAAATATATTAATATAATTTTAATGTTAAACAAATTACCAGCTGAAATGTGGCTTTCTATTTTTAAATATATGAATGTTCAAGAGCTATTCCAAAAACGCATTGTATGTAAATATTTTAAATTTCTTGTTGATAATAATTTAAAATATTTTTATAATAATTTTTCACGGCTCTATCCTGAAGCTTATATTAAAATCGATAGTCAGATAACACATCTTAATTTTCAAAAGGGGTTTACACACTTGTATATAGAAAATTTCAAGAATTATGATTGTACACCTTATTATATTAAAAAAATTAAAAATGATAATATTACTCTAAGTCAAGCAAAATTAATTTTAAATCTATATAGAAATCATAATATACAATATCATCATGGGGTAAATTGTATTAACTTTAATTCACAAGAAATTGAACAAATGCTTAAACTAAAAGCTATTGGTATTCCTGATTTTTTTTGTATATTATTCACTTGCCAAATTATATATACGGAAAGACAGTTTAATACAATTAAGAAATTAAAAGAATTAGGTATAAGTGAATTTTATTCCAGTCAAATTACTCTTACTTTTACAGATGAAAGATTAGAATATTTTTATTCATTGGTAAATAGTAATATGTGGTTTGTACATGCATTCCACTTGGCACAACAAAAAATATTTTAATTTATTTATAAATTTTCCTTGCTGGAAACATTATAAATATTTTATCTTATAATATACTATATTATTATTTTTTTAAATATTTTTTAAAATATTTTTATTTAACTAAATCCATATTTTCTAATCATTTGATTTACTAATTTTATATATTCAACTTCACTATCGTGTATTGATACACCTCTAACACTATTCCATGCATTCCATTTTGCTTGTTTCTTTAAGTTTAATAATCCTGGTTTTGGAGTATTATTATCTTCCGCTGTTGCTTGTTTATAATATTTGTAAAGGTCTAGTAATTCATCATCATTTGGTGATTGTTTTAGTTTTTTAATATATTCTGCTGCAGTCAAAAATTCTTTGGAATTTGACATTATATATTGTAATTTATTAATTATCTTTTAAATATTTTTTAATTCAATATCTATAGCGTCCATTTCCGCTTGAGTTAAATCTTGTTCATTTAAGTTTAAATCTTCTTCTAAATCACTTTCTTCTGATAATAAATTATTCATTGATTCTACGGTAACTGGTTGTGATTCAATTTCAGGCTCAACTTCTTGTACTACTGGTTGTGGTACTTGTTGTACTACTGGTTGTGGTACTTGTTGTACTACTTGTTGTGGTACTTGTTGTACTACTTGTTGTGGTACTTGTTGTACTACTTGTTGTGGTA
>MDTD01134327.1_pt1 | contig 22248 bp, 23 predicted proteins | sample 811221 | NCBI WGS metagenome assembly MDTD01 (sample SAMN05326646, study PRJNA326480) | marine metagenome | isolation source: seawater | place: Pacific Ocean: South West | collected 2011 | reverse complement strand
TACATCGTAGCTTTGTGACATGACCATTGCGTCCGACCAACGCCGAAAGGTAGCGGAATTCTTGCTCCGCATCAAAGCCATACAGCTTCGTCCTTCCGACCCGTTTACTTGGGCAAGCGGACGTCTTTCCCCGATCTATTGCGACAACCGAAAAATCCTATCTCACCCTGCTGTGAGAACGTTTGTTCGCCAAATGACAAGTGAGCTGATCGAGGAGCGTTTTGGCAAGCCTGACGGCATTGCGGGAGTGGCCACAGGGGGCATTGCCCTTGGTGCGTTGGTTGCTCAAGAAATGGGCTTGCCTTTTTGCTACGTGCGAAGTTCGGTCAAAGCTCACGGTACGGGACGACAAGTGGAAGGGGATTGGGATACCATGCGCAATGTGGTGGTCATCGAAGACCTCATATCAACGGGGAAAAGCAGTTTGAATGCGGTTGAAGCCTTGCGTGAATCCGATTTTGAAGTCAAAGGTTTGGTGGCCATTTTTTCTTACGGGTTCATGGATGCGGTGACGCGCTTTGAAGAGGCCAGATGTCCTTTCGAGGTACTGACGGATTACCCTACGATGCTTGCTCAGGCTCAGGAGGAGGGATACATCACAGAAGAACAAACCAATTTGCTCGAATCGTGGTCTGCAAATCCCATCGAATGGAGCGAATCACGACAACACGTATGACGCGCATTGAATCTCCAGTGGTGCATTTGAAGGCCACAGCCGACCAAGTTTCTAAAGACTTCCAAGATTGGAATGAATTCGGAAAGATTCTTGCAGCTGGTCCAGTGACCGATTTTAGAGCAGAGGGAGAAAAATGCGCATTTAAGGTCACAGGTGGTGTGGCCGTTCATCTCATTCGGACTTCGGACAACAGCCTTACCGAGGGCACCGTCTTGACTCTGGCCACAGAGGCTCCCACGCCAGTCAAGTTTACATTGGAGGTTGTTGTGACATCCGATGGTGATGGCGCAACCTGCCAAGTGGGTTGCGATGCAGAGCTGAATCCGTTTACCAAAATGATGGTAGAGCCCGCCCTTCAAGGCTTGTTTGGTCAAATGGCAAGCACACTTCAAACGCGTTACTCATAAACCTTTATGAGGCTTTGGGGGCTACCAACACCATTGAACTTCCGAAGACGGCAGCCAACTTTCAGGAGCCAATTCCACTCCTGCTTGGGGCTGCCAGCTGAATTGACCCAAGCCCTCTTCGTTGACACCGAGGAAGGAGCCAAGCCAAGGGCGTTCGTGGACCAAAAATGTGCGCTGATCGTTGAGCCCGAAGAGGGCATGGTGATAGGCCACAAGAATTTCTGGTCCAGGTTTCAACGGCCTCATGAGCTCGTGACCCACCGACATGGCCAATTCAGCAGGTGACAAATCTTGATGCCATGCCTCTGACAAACTCACTGCGGGGTAACTTCGAGTCAGTCGGTTGGAACGCGCATTGATGCCGACACCAATGATGGCCACAGACCACTGGCTGCCTCGCCAGACGTTTTCCACCAAAATACCAGCGACTTTTCTGTGCATGCCTGCATGCCAAATCAATACATCATTGGGCCATTTGACTTGAATGGATCCCTCGGATTGTGATGCCGGGAGCTGCCTTAAAAGTGCGGCTCGAACCGCCAGCGCCGCGTGCATATTGAGGGTGGAGGGCTGCCAATGAGACTGCACGGGAAGGGCCAGACTCAAACAAACGTCACGTCGGGCCTCAGAACTCCAGCGCCGCTCTCGTTGACCGCGCCCCTCTGTTTGGTGATCCGTGGTGAAGAGGACGGGCCCCTTGGGTATGGAATGATTCAACCACTCCATGGCCCACTGGTTGGTGCTGGGTACAGAAGGAAGGTGGTAATGTTCCAAGATCATGACAGAGCTTTGGCATTCGTTGGGAAGGGCACGGCTTTCGACGTCCGTGTAACCCTGTCAAAAGTAGTACCTTTGCCTCCGCGCAAGAACGAATGAATTCGATCACACCTCCCCCAACAGAAGCCCTTGCCCAAGTGGTGGTTCAAGGCCTGGAAGCGATCAAAGCTCAAGACATTGTGTCGCTGGACTTGCGTCCGCTAACTCATGCCATTGCGTCAACTTTCATCGTCGCCTCAGCATCGAGTAGAAACCAGGTGGAAGCGCTGGCTCGATCTGTGGAAAGAGCAACTTCTGAGACTTTAAATGAACGTCCATGGGGGGTTCATGGTTTGAGAGGAGGGGAATGGGTGATTCTCGACTACAGCGATGTAGTTGTGCACATTTTTCACAGTGAAGCCCGCGCTCATTATGCGTTGGAAGAATTGTGGGGAGATGCTCCCATTCAACACCACAACTCGAATTGAACACAATGGACAAGAAAACTCCCAAAAACAAACCCTCGGGCAACGAAAAATCGAGCCAGCCTTCTGGAAAGCCCGGGCGACAGATGAATTTTTATTGGGTGTATGCCATTGTGGCTGTGCTTTTGCTGGTTACCATTTGGATGGGAGAATCCAGTGGACAGAAGAAGGTTCAGTGGCCCGAATTCAAAGAAATGGCGGAGGCTGGTCAGATTGTTCGCGTGACCCACAATGGTCAAACGGCCAACCTATTTTTCACACAGGCTGTGCGCGACAGCCTTTTTGGAGAGAGAACAGACCCGCAAATTTTACAAACACTCTATGCTGGAGCTGACGCCTCCATGAACATCCCTGATGGCGAGGCCTACCAAACGGACTTAAAGCAATTGCAAGAAGCTCATGGCTTCGATTTGCGATACGATCCGCCCAATGAGTGGGGAGGCCAAATACTGTCATGGGTCATTTTTCTCGGGTTGATGGTTGTGGTTTGGATGTTTCTGATGCGTCGTCTCGGTGGAGGTGCGCCAGGAGGAGGCCAAATTTTCAACATTGGCAAATCCAAAGCTCAGGTCTTGGAAAAGGGAGAGGGTACGGATGTGACATTCAACGATGTCGCTGGGGTGGATGGAGCCAAGGAGGAACTTCACGAAATCGTGGATTTCCTCAAGAATCCGGACAAGTACACAGAACTGGGCGCCAAAATTCCCAAGGGGGCGCTTCTCGTCGGTCCACCAGGCACAGGTAAAACACTTTTGGCCAAAGCGGTTGCTGGCGAAGCTCAGGTGCCCTTTTTCAGCTTGAGCGGATCAGATTTCGTCGAAATGTTTGTCGGCGTAGGTGCTTCGAGGGTTCGCGACCTGTTCAAGCAGGCCAAAGAAAAGTCTCCGGCAATCATATTCATTGATGAAATCGATGCAATTGGGCGCGCGCGTGGGAAGAATGCAAATTTCGGCTCCAACGACGAGCGAGAGAACACGCTCAACCAACTCCTGACGGAGATGGATGGTTTTGGAACCAACAGTGGGGTCATTATTCTCGCAGCCACCAACAGAGCAGATATTCTAGACAAGGCTTTGATGCGGGCTGGTCGTTTTGACCGACAGATTTATGTGGACATGCCGGACGTGAATGAGCGCAAAGCCATCTTTGACGTCCACCTGCGTCCCATCAAAACGGACAACTCCGTGGACATCGATTTTTTGTCAAAACAAACGCCTGGTTTCAGTGGTGCTGACATTGCGAATGTCTGCAACGAAGCGGCGCTGTTTGCTGCCAGAAAAGAAAGACAACTGGTGTCTCACCAAGATTTTTTGGATGCGGTGGATCGCATCATTGGTGGGCTGGAAAAGCGAACAAAAATCATTACTGAAAATGAGAAAAACACCATTGCCTTCCATGAAGCGGGTCACGCAGTGGTCAGTTGGTTGGTGGAGTTCGCATCTCCACTTGTCAAGGTGAGCATCGTCCCGCGTGGTCAAAGTTTAGGTGCCGCATGGTATCTCCCAGAGGAGCGGGCAATCACGACAACAGAGCAAATTTTTGATGAGATGTGCGCTGCGTTAGGGGGGCGCGCTGCAGAGGAAATCATGTTCGGAAAAATTTCGACTGGGGCCTTGAGTGATTTGGAAAAAGTGACCAAACAAGCGTACTCCATGGTATCCATTTACGGATTGAATGACCGCATCGGCAACCGAAGTTATTACGACAGCCGAGGGGAGAGTTCGTTTACCAAACCCTACAGCGAAGAGACGGCGCGCATCATCGACGAAGAGGTGAGTGCAGTGATTGAGAAAGCTTACGACCGCGCAAAAGACATTCTTGCGACCAACCGAGAAAAGCTTGAAGCGTTAGCCCAATCTCTTCTCGACAACGAAGTCATTTTCAAAGAAGACGTTGAACGCATTCTTGGAGCGCGGCCATTTGCCCCAGCTGCTTCTGTGCTCAAGGATGGAGTCCAAGAGGGGGAAGCAGAAAACAAACCATCTACTGAATCTGAGGTTGAATCAGCGTCGGAGGATGCCCCTGGCGAATCGACTGCGGAAGAATGAAGGGATGGGTGCTCGCGACACGGTGTCAAGATGCCACCATGGCGCCGCTCATTCAGGGAGGTCTCGATTCTGTAGGTATTCCATCTGTGTTGCTCAACAAGCGCGACTCGAGCTACGTGGGGATGGCATTTGCGTCTCGGCCCCTCGAAATTTGGGTCCCAGAAGCGCATGCCGAGGATGCTCAGGCTTGGCTAAAATCACTTGAAGGATGAGTGGAAAAAATCCACACGAATTCAGAACTCGCGCGCTCACAGGTGGTTTGATTGTGGCAGTAGTCACGGGAGCTGTGATGTGGTCTGTTTGGAGCAATGCGCTGTTGTGGGTCGTTGTGGCTACCGTGTCTTGGGTAGAGTGGCTGAATGCACCTGAAGGACCAGTCACAAAGTGGCCCAAAGCGTTGCTCTTTCTCTTTCCTGTTCCTGCCCTCTTGGCTTTGATTTGGATGGGGTTGGCAGAACCGTACAACCCGTACCCGACCTTGTTTTTTATATGGATGATTTGGGCCAATGATACAGGGGCCTATCTCGTGGGAAAACCCTTGGGTAAGCGCAAAATTTGGCCGTCCGTTTCGCCGGGAAAGTCGTGGGAGGGAGCTCTTGGTGGAGCATTATCTGCCTCGCTTGTGGCTTGGGCATCGCTCGGTGTGGAGTGGTCTTGGATGGGCTTTGTAATGGGATTCTTGTCCACGGCAGGGGACCTTACTCAAAGTGCCTGGAAGCGTCGACGCAACTTGAAAGACTCTGGGACTTTACTTCCAGGTCACGGCGGAATCATGGACAGATTTGATGGCTTTGTTTACGCAGCTCCAGTGTATGTCGTTCTTTGGTGCATTTTCACCCCTTAAAACAGAGAATTCATGAGATTGCACAGGGAGGGACATGGATTGATTGCTTTGGCAGTGGTGACGGGAGCAGTCTTGGTTTGGATTGTGGTGTGGCTGGGGGCCCCGGATTGGGCGGTCCGATTGATGTTGCTCCTCGCCGTGGTCGATGTTGTTCTCGTGGCTCAATTCTTCCGCATCCCCGCGCGTACCGTTGCGGCCAAAGAGGGCGAAGTATTGTGTCCTTCGGATGGCAAGGTGGTTGTGATTGAGGAGGTCGAAGAGCCCGAGGTCTTTGGAGACAAGCGAATTCAGGTGAGCATCTTCATGAGCCCTCTCAACGTTCATGCTCAATGGTCTCCGATTGCGGGTGAAGTGAGCCACACGAAATATCACCCGGGCAAATATTTAGTGGCTTGGCATCCCAAAAGCAGCACGGAGAACGAGCGAACCACGTTGGTGATTCAAGGTGAGCGCGGATCTGTCCTTTTTCGACAAATTGCCGGTGCTGTGGCCCGACGTATTCGATGGTACATTCAACCTGGACAGCGAGTTGACATCGGTGAAGAGGTCGGCTTCATCAAATTTGGTTCGCGCATTGACGTTTTTCTTCCGCTTGGGTCAAATGTCCACGTTGAGCTCGGGCAAAAAGTAAAAGGTCGAGAAACCGTCTTGGCTACGCTGCCCGATTGAGCATGGTGGTTTGGTCTTCCCCCTCACGGACATTACTTTGGGTGCCAAATCAGATTATCATGAAACACTTTGCCTTTTTCGTGCTCTGCTTACTCGTCGCAGCGCCCACGTTTGCTCAAAAGCACGCGCTTGAGCGTGCACCCCAAGTCTCAGTCTCTTCGCGTGTCAAGGCCCCCATGCCTACTCATGCTGTTTTGGACATCGATCACCGTCCAGAAATGCCTGTGAACAATCAACCTACGCAAGCCGCTGAACACTTTCAAATTAGAGAGCTCGTGGTGGAGCGCCAGGTCATAGGATTGACACAATATGACCTTCAGTCAAATGCGGCCATTGATGACCGTGTCGCAGGCAATGGAAGTGCAGTGAGCGCTGCATGGACGATGAGTCTTGATGTCAGCCCCTTCGAGGATCGGGGCACGGGCTACAACTTTTACGACGGTGACTTGTGGGACGAACAGCCTTATGAACGCATCGAGAATGTCCGCATTGGATGGCCATCCATCAATCATCTTGGTGACGGCCGTGAAGTGGTCATCAGTCACGCCGCCGTGGAAACAGGACTTCACATGGTGCGTCGCGACGCAGGCACAGGTTCATGGGTGGATTCAGATCTCCCCAACAATGCAATCCTAGACGACGGAACGACCGTAGGCAACCTCTGGCCTCGTGCGGCAGTGGGTGGACTGAATGATGAAATCATACATGTTATCTGCATCACCACGCCCGTGGCCAACGGTGGTTTGGAATACCAAGGTCAGGATGGTGCGTTGTTGTACTACCGGTCATTGGATTACGGGGATACTTGGGAGATGCAGACGTTTCCTCAGTTGGACTCGTCCAACTTCATCAACATGAGCGCGGATGCCTACGCCATTCATGCACATGAAGGTGTGGTTGCGTTTGCGGTGTTCAACGATTTGCAAGACAGCTTTGTCATGATTTCTGATGATGCCGGTGACAATTGGGAGTATCACGTCATTGCGGATTTCCCTGTGGACATGTACACCGTGGACAGCGGCCTGCCAGACAGCCTAGGTTACGACTTTGATGGCGACGGTATTTTCGCAGAATACCTCAACTCAGACGGTGCAGGAGATGTACACGTGGATGAGTTTGGCACCGTTCACTGTGTGTTTGGAGCGATGTATTACGCCGATGCCGACACCACAGACGCGAATTTCAGTTTCTTTCCAGGGACCAATGGATTGCAATATTGGCGTGAAGATTTTGGCAATGACAGCAGTGTGACCATCGCTTATGCCTATGACGTAGATGAGAGTGGGGCACTTGATTTAGAGGACGACATTGCGTTGTACTTCGTGAATCTCGCGGGCATTCCTAGCATGGGTTCGGACCAAGACGGGAACCTCTATGTGAGCTACAGCGCCATCATGGAGAACTACAGTTCAGGCACCCAGAACTACCGACACATCTATCTCGTCAATTCAGAGGACAATGGAGATACTTGGAACAGTGATGAAGCTTGTGATTTAACCCCAGACATCGATTTCGACGGGTACGAGTCCATTTTTGGATCCATCAGCCCGCGTCTGGACGAACACGTAGAATTGATTTACCAACGTGACTTTGAGCCTGGGCTGCATATTCGCGGGGATGAAGATCCGTTGGACGTCAATGAAATTGTACACATTCGCGTGCCCATCGACGATTTAGGTGAGTGCGCTGACATCGAATTCGAAGATTGGGTTGGTTTGGCAGAGGCTTTTCAGCCTGGGCAAGTTCAGCTCTTTCCCAACCCAGCCAGTACGCAGGTGGAACTCGTCATTGACCGACCTGGAGCCCACGATGTACGCGTATTAGACATCGAGGGACGCCAACACATGGGGTGGACAACGACGGGTCTGGTGGAACGCATGGATGTGCGTGCTTTGACTCCGGGTATGTATTTCGTCGAATTGACGCAAGGAACACAACGCACCGTGGTGCGTCTTGCGGTTCACTGAACCAAGGCATTTGACTGCCATAAAGCGGCACTTCTGTGTCGCTTTTTTTATGTCCCAACGCATCTTTGCCTCATGAACGTGCACTTGCTCTCCATTGGTGATGAATTGCTCATCGGTCAAACCATCAACACCAATGCCGCCTGGATGGGCAAGAAACTGACTGAGGACGGTTGGCGCGTGTCTCGTGTGGTGATTTTGTCAGATGACCCCGAGACCATCCGTCGCGAGTTGGACGACGCACTTTCCATTGCGGATGCTGTGCTGTTGACAGGAGGATTGGGCCCCACCAAAGACGACTTAACCAAGCATGTCTTGGCGGACTACTTTGGTACAGAACTGGTGATGCACCAGGACATTGCAGACAAAATCAAGGCGTGGTTTGAATCACGCAATGTGCCCTTTCACGAAGTCAATCGACTTCAGGCCATGTTGCCAAGGGACTGCACAGTGCTGCCCAACCCCTTGGGCACGGCATCGGGCATGTGGTTTGAAAGGCCCTCTGGTCAGGTCGTGGTGAGCATGCCAGGCGTGCCTTATGAAATGGAAGGTCTTATGATGAGTGAAGTCTTGCCACGACTCCGATCCCATTTCAAGCTGCCGACCACCCTGTATGAGACCATCGTTACAGCTGGCATAGGAGAATCTTCTCTTGCCGCCTTGGTTTCAGATTGGGAAAGCGCGCTGCCGAGCAAAGGAGTGTCACTTGCCTATTTGCCCTCTCCAGGACAGGTCAAGGTGCGAATTGGCGTCCAAGGCCCGGCAGAGGATCGAAAATCACTGGCTCACCTGTTGGAAGCTGAGGCGCAGGCTTTTGTGGATTTGGCCTACGACCACGTCATTGGTCGAGGCGACTCTGGGTTGCCTGAAGCTGTTTTGAACATGCTGAAGAAACGTGGAGAAACGCTGTGTACAGCAGAGTCTTGCACGGGTGGTCAAATTGCAGCAATGCTGACGGCGGTGCCTGGAGCCAGCGCATCGATGTGGGGAGGTGTGGTGGCCTATGACAACAGGGTGAAGCAAGACCTCCTTGGCGTGAGTGCAGAGAATTTGGCCAAACACGGCGCCGTCAGTGAATGCGTTGTGAAGGCCATGGCACGGGGTGCCAGAATGCGTTTGGGAACAGACTGGGCCTTGGCCACGTCTGGCGTTGCGGGACCCAGCGGAGGTACAGCAGCGAAGCCAGTTGGGCTGGTGTGGATGGCGGTGGCAGGTCCAGAAGGAGAGATGGCGTGGTGTCATCGCTTTGGTTCACAGCGAGAACGAATTGTTCAACGCGCTTCTCGACGAATTCTCACTCATCTTCATGAAGCCATGCGCGAGGGACCGAGGCGGGTTGGATGAATGGGGAAAAAGTTGTTTCTTTGCAGTCCTTAAAAAGAGAGCCATGAGCCGCATCTGTGAAATAACTGGGAAGAAAGCGATGGTGGGAAACAACGTTTCTCACTCTAACCGTAAGACAAAGCGTCGTTTCTACCCCAATCTCCAGAGAAAGCGATTCTACATTCCCGAAGAAGATCGCTGGGTGACCTTGCGCGTTTCGGCCAAGGCCATTCGCACCATCAGCAAAATTGGCGTGCTCGCAGCCATGAAGCGCGGCGAAGAGCTTGGAGTTCTCCAAGCGAAGTAATCGCTTGGGAATAGGGGAGTTTCTCCCATCACAACGACCCGACCAAAACGGCGGGTCGTTTGCGTTTCTGGAACTGAAGTAGACAAAGCACAGAATGGCAGCACAAAAAAAAGACGCCCTGATGGGCGCCTTTGGTTTTTCGTTGTGTAGTCCAACGACTCAATGCCGGGCAATCAAAGTTGACCGCCGAAAATCAATTGTTTCCCAAAATCAATGGCAACCCATCGTCGCCTCCACCAACCACCACAATTTTTGTGTTGTTGCTCTTGGCGATTTCCTTGGTGGCTTCGATGCCCTTCCACTTGAGTAGCTTTTCGCTCAACCCCTTGGAAATGATCTCTTCAAAGTCTCTTATGCCGGCAGCCTCAATACGCAGCCGATCCGCTTCTTTTTGGGCTTTTTCGAGGCGGAATTCGTACTCTAGAGATTCCTGTTCCTGTTGAAGTTTCCTTTCGATGGCCTGCTCAAGGGTGGTTGGCAGTGTAATGTTTCGAATCAAAACATCATTGAGCTGAATGTAGTTTTCTGCGAGCTTTTCTGCGAGCTGATTTTTGATTTCCAGCTGGATTTGTTCGCGCTTGGTGGTGTTGAACTCCTCCGGTAGATACTTTGCAATCACCTCTCGTGCCACCGAACGCATTGCTGGACGAATGACTTTCTCTTCATAATTCCGGCCTCTTTCGATCTCGAGCCTACCTAGGTTTTCATATTGAGGCTGCGTAAAGACCGTCATGTCCATGTTGATTTTCAGAAGATTTGAACTCAGGACTTCCAGAGCCTCCATTTGCTCCGTTTGGCGGATTTCATACTCATACACTTTGTTCCAAGGTGCTTTGAAGTGGAATCCACTTTTCAGCGGTGATTCATCAGGATCCACTCCTTCGCCAAAGGTGTGGAAAGTCAAACCGGCATAACCCGATGGAACGGTAACCGTCAAGGACCCCCACAACATGAATACAGGAAGGAAAATGATCAAAACAAGGAGGATGCCGCGCAAGCGCCGGCGGTCTTCAGGGGAGGCAGACATATTCATGGGTGAAAGATAGCTCGAGGAGGGGGGAACTCACAATGTAGACTGCGGTGTTCACGGCCTTTAACGGCTGCCGCTTGCCCTTCGAATGGCCCATTCTGCGGTGAGCATGATCAAGAGGGTGAGGAGCAACCACAGTTGTGCATGCAAGGGCATTCTCTCGGACGAGGTGTGGACGACATCCTGGCTCTCGGTGCCATCGGCAAATGCAGCCCAGGCTTGGCCAATTTCTTCCATGTCGTTAGAATCATTTAGGGTTCCGAGATAAGCTCCCTCGGTGCGCAATGCAAGCCTCCTGAGCAAGCCGTGGTCGGCAGGCACCAAGCTGGCTTCAGCTTGCACAGCATTCACCACCAACCTTCCACGCTCACTCAGTTGCTCGCCGTTTTGAGTGCATGTGGCTACCCAGTTGTAGACTCCGGGAAGCAGCATGCCCAAATCGAGACTGAAATCTGTTCCGCTGGAATTTTCTATGAATCGATGAACAGTCGGTTCTGCATCATTTCGCATCAATTCCAAAGAGACTTCTACGTTGATGGTAGGAGAGAGAGAGGCGTCATACACTTCTGCGGTCAGCTGGCATCGGAGATCTTCATCCATTCGTTCAGGAGCTCGAATCCGAAGGCGCTTGACATCGTCGCGGCTGCTGAGGTATTGGAGCGTGCGATTGACCAATTCATCAAAGGCCGCACTTTCGCCATCATGGATGACGAGATCTTGCATTCGCCATCTCCACAACCCTTCGCCTAAGGTGACGGCCACACGACGTGAGTCACCCTCTCGCACTGCCCACAGTGGCCAATCTGTATTGACAGGTCCCACCTGTTGATGCAAAGCGGACACTAAGGCTGGTGTGGTGGTGTATTCACCCGTAGGACAGGCCAATGGCGGCCAAAGGGCAAGCATTCTATCCAAATCCGTGGGCAAAGGGAAAGATTCGAAGTCACTCGCCGTGTGACCTTTCGACTCGGTGACCAAAGGTTGAAAATCGTTTTGGAATCCAACCAAGTTGAGATCCCAATCATTCCACGCAGTGGTCGCTCCACCCAAAATCCAAACGGCACGAGCTCGCTGAATGGCATCTGTGACAACTGAAGGGATCAAGGATGGAGTCAGGTGATGCATGACCAGGACATCGTGATCTGGCAGCGTTGCTCCGCCATCCAATTCGGATACCCAGATGACATTGGTCTCTTGGTGAACATTTGTTTCAGCAGCATTTCGGACGGCTGCTATGTCTGGGTGGGGAGCGGCTGCCACGATGAGGATTTGGCGCTGACTTTCCAAGATGTCAATCGTAGCCTGCTTCCTGTTGTTGATGGTGGTAACTTCTTTCCCAACCCATGAAGGATCGGGGGTGATGGAGGCCTTCAGGGTCATTGGGCCTGGGACCTCTGCATTCACCTGGACAGTCCAGCGTGTGCTGCTGAAATTGTGGTTAGGGGTCCAGGTTCTCGTATCTAGCGTGGTTTTGCCAGAGCTCAAACGCAAAGTCATCGGAACATTTTCTGCGCCTCGCGCTTGAAATGTCACCTCGACAGGGAAGGTATTCCCCAAGTAGGCGACTTCGTTGATTCGGAACTTGGTGACTTCGAGGTCGGTGACAAGTGCGGTATCTCCAGTACCAATGAAAAGGTGAGGTGCATCGAGGCGAGATGCTGTAAATTCAGGGTCAGGGCCGCGATTTGCTCTTCCATCTGTTACGACCACAACAGCAGGGACATTTCGATGGACGTAACGGTCTCGAATGGTCTCCAATGCAGAGCCCAAATCAGTTCGTTTGCCGCGAGGGTTCCAATTCGCAGCTTGCAATTCGGTCACGTCTCGGTCAAAGGAGAACAAATCCACATCCCAGTTGGCGACGTCACCCCAGGTGGCCACATCGACAATGAATTTCGCCATGGCTTCTTTGCGGGCCATGCTGTCCTCGCCCAACCATTGAGAAGAGGTAGCATCCACCAACACTGGAAGGACAGGAGCCTCCCGTGTCTCTGTGGTGGTGCGTAACATGGGGTTGAGTAGCAAAAAACCAAGGATTCCCAATACAGCCGCCCTTAGGATGGCGAGAAGCCATACTGGCTTGGGTCGATCTTCTCCCCATGCGTAAAGCAATGCGGTTAGACCCAAGGCAGTCCCTGCCAAGGCGAGCCATTGCCAAGGCTGAGCCTGAACGATGAGGTCGGAGAAATCCATAAGTGTGTTGATGAATCAGGCAGTAATCATACCTCCGTCTACATTGATCGTTTGACCTGTGATGTAGGCGCTCATGTCGCTGGCCAAGAATACGCACAGATGAGCCACATCCTCCGGAGTTCCACCGCGTTTCAAAGGAATGGCGTCACGCCAACCTTGCACAGTATCTGCATCCAGTTTGGCCGTCATCTCGGTCTCAATAAATCCTGGAGCGATGGCATTGCATCGGATGTTTCGACTGCCAAGTTCGAGCGCAACAGACTTGGTCAAGCCCAAAATCCCAGCTTTAGAGGCGGCATAATTGGCTTGACCTGCATTGCCCTGCACGCCGACAACTGAACTGATGTTGACAATTGAGCCAGAACGGGCTTTGAGCATGGTGCGCATCGCGGCCTTGGTGAGGTTGAAACAGCTTTTCAAGTTCACACTGATGACGCGGTCCCATTGATCTTCCGTCATGCGCATCAAAAGGGTGTCGTCTGTGATGCCCGCATTGTTGATGATGATGTCCACTGCTCCAAATGCTTCCAGCACTTTGCCCACGAGGCTCTCTGCATCGGTCATACTCGCGGCATCTGACTGGAACCCTCTGACAACACCACCCCCAGCGCTGAGTTCTTGTTCCAGAATTGATGCTGCTTCCGACGAGCTTCGATAGGTGAACGCAACGGTGGCGCCTTGATTGACGAATTCTTTCGCGATGGCTTTTCCGATGCCACGTGATGCTCCGGTCACGATGGCTACTTTTCCTTGAAGAAGCATGGATTTGGATGTAGACATTGATTCAATCGGTATTCAGATCGGTGAGGTACGTTTTCAATTGGATGGAAAGAGGTCTGCGGCTTCGGCAATCAGTTCAGCAATGTCCTTCACGTCAATTTGGCCCTCTCGCTCAGCATGCTTCACCCCGTCTGTCATCATCGTGTTGCAAAAGGGACATCCGGTGGCCACAACATTGGGCTTGACTTGGAGGACGTCATCGGTGCGTTTGTGGTTGACCTCTCGGTTTCCTTTTTCAGCTTCCTTGAACATTTGTGCACCCCCAGCACCGCAGCACAGGCCGTTTTGTTTGCACCTTTTCATTTCAACAAGCTCGGCGTCAAGGGAGGATAGGACATCCCGTGGCGCAGCGTATTCGCCATTCCCTCTTCCGAGATAACACGGGTCGTGAAAGGTGATGCGGCGACCCTTAAAAGGATTGCCATCTGCGACCTTGAGCCGACCTTGACCAATGAGATCGCGAATGAATTGTGTGTGGTGCATCACCTCGTAGGTTCCGCCAAGCTCTGGATATTCATTCTTAATCACGTTAAAGCAGTGGGGGCACCCGGTGACAATGCGTTGGACTTCGTAACCATTCAAGACTGCAATGTTTTGCGCTGCTTGCATTTGGAACAAGAACTCATTTCCTGCGCGCTTGGCTGGATCACCTGTGCAACTTTCTTCTGCTCCAAGTACTGCAAAGGGCACCTCGCAGTGGTGGAGAATGCGAGCAATGGCCTTGGTAATGCGTTTGGCTCGATCATCAAAGCTCCCCGCGCAACCCACCCAGAACAAGACCTCTGGGGCCTTGCCTTGGGCGATCATGTCTGCCAGCGTAGGAACTTGGAACGTGCTCATAATTCAGGATTCTTGGATCCAATCTCCACGACTCGCCGCGGGGAATGCCCACGGCGCACCGTTGTTTTCAATGTTGTTGAACATGGAGGTGATGGACTCGGGCGATTTGCTGTCCTCCATGATGAGACTTCGACGCATGTCGAGTACGATGCCCATGGGTGAGATGTTGACCGGACAAGCCTGCACACAAGCTTGGCAAGAAGTACAGGCCCAAAGCTCCTCCTCTGAGATGTAGCTTCCGAGCAGGGCTTTGCCATCGCCATTCCAGGTGCCGCCGCTTGCGTCGCGCTGCTTGCCAATCTCTTCAATGCGATCGCGGAGGTCCATCATGATTTTCCGGGGTGAAAGGAGCTTCCCAGTTTGGTTGGCAGGGCATTCACTGGTGCAACGACCACACTCCGTGCAAGTGTAGGCCTCCATGAGTTGTTTCCAGCTTAAATCTGTCGCGTCTTTGGCTCCGAACTTTGCCGGAACGGCATCTGCTTCGGGGGCGGGTGCAGCATAGGGATCGGCGTTGGGATCCATCATCAAATCAACCTCTTTCTTCACAGCCGCCATGTTGTCCATGGCCCCTTGTTGTGTCAAATCACTGTAATAGGTGTTGGGGAACGCCAGCAAGATGTGAAAATGTTTGGAGTAGGTGACGTAAACGAGGAAAGAGAGGATTCCCAAAATGTGAAACCACCACATTCCACGCTCAACCGCAACCACTCCCGCATCTGTCAATCCCTCGTACAAAGGCACGAGAAATTGACTCACAGGAAACGATCCCGCCACGATGTAATGGTCGATTCCTCGACCTTGAGCGATGACGTCCGCGGCATTCATGCTCAAGAATGCAAACATCAGGAAGACTTCTGCAACCAAGATGAGATTGGCGTCAAGGGTGGGCCAGCCCCCCATTTCCTGAGATCTGAATCGCGCAATAGCCATGCCGTTGCGTCGGACAAAAAACACAACACACGCAAGCAGGACGAGTGCTGCCAACACCTCAAACGTCGCAATGAGAAAGTCATAAAGCCCCCCCAAACCTGCAAAAGCTCGATGAGTTCCAAACAGACCGTCAATCAAAATCTCGAGCAGTTCGATGTTAATCACCACAAATCCCACGTAGATGAGGATGTGCATGATGCCTGCCACAGGTCTCGCGACCATTTTACCTTGCCCCAAGGCGACTCGGGCCATCACTTTCCATCGATCCAACGGTCGGTCAAAACGATCGACGCGTTGACCCATCAAAATGTTTTTTCGAATGAAGCGAATTCGGCGCGCAAAAAGAGTTGCACCGGCGACCACACATGCTGCGAAAATGAGTTGCGCAATCATGGACGTCAGTCGTTGGAAGTTTTGCTGTCCTCTTGATTTTCAAGTTCGTCAGCGATGAGATTCCGCAAGCGCACCAAGTCTTTCTTCGAAAACTCGGATTTCTGCTTTCGTCCAATGAGATTGACTTGGACGTATTTCCATGGGTGCAGTTGAAGGTCGTCAAGCAGGAGTTGCAGTTCCACATTTGTGGCCAACAAACCTTCGTGCAGGCTGTCACTTTGGATAAGTTTGCCCAATGAGCCCTCACCAGATGCGATTTGGCTTGTAATCTGGCTGACGTCATCCAACGCCTGGTTGGCTCGAGCCATGGTCTCGGCGAATTCAATTCGAGACAAAGAGTCGCTCAGGGTGGAAAAATTTGAGATCACGTTTGTCAAGTCCCCGCTGCTGGAATTAAGCATGGAAGTCAACGACCTTACGTTGGACATCACGCGTTTGAAGTTGTTTCGGTTTTCAGCCACAAGGCTGTCTAAGTTGGCTGCAGTGGACTCCAGAGACTCGACAGTTCGTTCAACGCTCTCCAGAGAGGCCGGCAGCTGCCGGGTCGCCTCACTGCTGAAGATGCTTTCGATGTCTAAGATGACTTTTTCAACTGATTTGATGAGGTCGGTGGTTTTGCGCTGCAGTGGCTCGATTTGTTTGGCCACTTGCGCGGCGATGTCGTCTTCAACGTTGTCGAGCAGGGTATCCCCAGGCACGGCGGAGACAGGAGAGTCACCACGGTCGATTCGAATGGCCTTGGTTCCAAACAGGTCCGAGCTGTGAATCATGGCGACAGAGTTGACTGGAAAAGCGAGCTTGGTATGTTCGATTGCGAATGTCACAAGGAGTTCCCCTTGACCACCCTCGACAAATTCAATGCCTCTTACCTGTCCAACTTGATATCCATTGATGAGTACGGGGTTGCTCACCGCCAATCCAGCAACGTCCTCGTACACGGCGTAGTAGGTGCTGCTGCTGACGAATGGATTGAAGCCCTTGAGGTAGTTGACACCCAATACGAGCAGAACGATGCCCGCGACTACGAGCACTCCAATTTTAAATTCTGAACGAAGTAAGTTCACTGCATTGGGAGGTTAAGTATGCTTCGGGCTCGGGACAAAGGGATTTGAGTGTCTCCTTTGAACGCCACCACAAATGCACCTTCAAAACCTTCGGCCCTCAGGGCCAATTTGGCCTGATGAGCGAGGTCTGGGGTCTCGTGGCGACCTGTCACATACTTGTACAATCCATGACTAATGTAAGGTTTGGCCTCCGAGTGCCCGCGTAAATCAGGACAATCTGGTGACAGGGCGGATTCAGAAGTCAGGATTTGTACTCCAAACCAGACGTCTATGGCTTTTGGCATGGAGGTCGTTTCTTCTTCTTCACTCTCGACACTTTTGGCATCAGCGTTAAGTATTGATGCAGTATTCTCTTTTGCACGCGCTGAACGTGACGTGAGGTAGGTATCTCGAAAGGCACGATATATCGCAGAGGCCATGTAGGATTTCCCTTGATTGGATTGCAGGAAATCTTCTTCTTCAGGATTGGTCAGAAACCCGAGCTCCACCAAAGTACTTGGCATGGTGGTGTAAGAGATGACATAGAATCCCGCCTGTTTTACACCCCGGTCGCGTCGGCCAACTCGATTTTTAAATTGCTCTTGAATGGCCGCTCCGAGCGTCAGACTGGCGTCGAGATTGACATTTTGTCTCAGGGAAAGGGCGATGTAGGTGTCGGGATCGTTGGGGTCAAAACCGTCGTAATTGTTTTCATACCCCTCTTCCTTGAACATGGACGCATTTTCTGTCATGGCCACACGCAAGCTCTCGTCGGTTTTGTGCATTCCCATAACGTAGGTGCTCGAACCTCTTGCTCCTGAATTGTCAAAGGCATCGCAGTGAATGGAGACGAACAAATCAGCCTGAGCGTCGTTGGCGATGCGAACACGGTCGCGAAGTGCAGGAAAACTGTCGTCTTTTCGGGTATAGATGACCTTGACTTCAGGTAAATTTTCCTCGATGTAGGCCCCAAGCTGGAGGGTGACATCGAGCGTGATGTCCTTTTCTGAGGTACTGTACCTGCCGGTGCCAAGATTGCCAGGATCCTTTCCACCGTGGCCTGCATCGAGAACAACAACAAGTATTGGCGGGGCAGGGGCAAAAGCTGCGCAAGCTGTCACAAGGGCAACACACGCCGCGATGACGCGTTGTTTGGCTACTTTTGGACGCTGCTTCATGCCGGTGATCAAACATACCGTATACCCCTGTGGACGCGCGATGCGGGCAGGTTCTATTATCCTTTTTTGGATGTTGATAAGCCCAGCAATTTGGGCTCAAACAGCCGCATCCGATTCGGTGCAAACGGGGATTTCAGAAGAACCTCGCGAAGTGGTGGAATACGATGCAGAGGACATTTACTTTGCGGTGGACAGCGGCCTCGCGTATCTCACTGGAGATGCCAAAGTGGTCAGCGGAACGATGACGCTGGCCGCCCATCGCATTGTGCTTGACGTCAATGCGGGGGAAGTTTGTGCCTTCGGAAAACGAGACAGCACGGGAGCTTGGGTTGGTAGGCCTCAATTCAAGGACGGCACTCAGACATTCAGTCAAGACGAGGTGTGTTACAACTTCGAAACAGGCAAGGGGCTCAGTCGTCACGCCGTGACCACCGAGCAAGAGATTGTGTTTCATGCTGAACGGGCCAAACGGCAACCCGACGAAACTGTTCATGTGCGGGACGGCAAGTTCACCACGTGCGATGCGGACAATCCACATTTTCATTTTCATTTGACCAAGGCCATCATGGTGCCCAATGAGAAAGTGGTCAGTGGTCCGCTGTATTTGAAGTTTCGCAAAATACCGACGCCTTTGGCTCTGCCATTTGGTTGGTTTCCTTTGCAGCGTGAAAAGCAAAACCAGGGGATTCTTTTGCCCGGTTACGGGGATGGTGGGAATCTCGGCTTCTTCTTGAAGGATTTGGGTTATTACATGCCCATCGGAGACCACTGGGATGCCAAATTGTTGACAGACATCTACACGGGAGGGAGTTGGGCAGCTCGGGTAACGTCCAACTACAATTACAGATACAAAAGTGCCGGGTCGTTTAGCCTGAGCTATCAAAGGCAACGTGAAGGATTTGCGGGTACACCAGGGTTTGGTTTGTCCAGCAACTTTTTTGTGCGTTGGAGCCACAGCCAAGATCCGCGGGCCCGACCCAACTCGCGATTCAATGCCTCGTTAAATTTTGGCTCGTCGGGAAATTTTCAGCAAAACCTGAACAGTTCACAAGAAGAGTATCTGTCCAATACATTTCAATCGAGCCTGCAATGGACAGCCAAGGTGCCACGAAGTCCATTTTCAACCAACATCAGTGCCCGTCACAATCAGAACTCATTGACGGGGAATGTGACGCTCACGGTCCCTTCAATTTCTCTGAACATGCAGAGAACCAGTTTGTCGAAACTCGTCGGTCTTGAGGCAGGGCGATTTGAATTGTTGGATGGTTTGGCAGTCACCTACAGCACCCAAATGGAAAACACCATCCAGGGCGTTGACAGTGCATTTGGCGCACAGGATTGGTCGAGTTTAAATATTCGTAATGGACTGAAGCACAATATTAAATTAACTTCCAGCTCGAGTGTTGGTTTTGTTTCGATTTCTCCGACATTTAGCTACAATCAATTTGATTCTTTCCAATCACTCGATGTATCTGAAGTGCAAGTCACAGAGGATTCCACGGCGTTTGTGACAGACACCCTTCGCGGCTTTCAATCGGCGAGCGATTGGCGGGTGGGAGTGACAGCAAGTACTCGTTTTTATGGTACGTTCAATGTGCCAGGGGAGAGAAAAATGAAAGCCATCCGTCATGTTTTGGCTCCGAGTCTTGGACTGAGCTACAATCCGGAGCGCACGCGTGAGCAAAGCTTGAACTCAACCGCGGGAGATGTTGAATGGAACCCCTACGCCTTGGGGCGATATGTCCCGAACAACTTACGCGAGGCTGGTGCCTTGAATTTCTCATTGAGTCAAAACATTGAAGCCAAGGTGGCTGATCCTGAAACTGGCGAGTTGAGAAAAATCAAAATATTGGATAACCTCAGTACGTCTGGCAATTTCAATTTTGTTGCAGACTCGTTGCGGCTGTCAGACTTTCAAACCCGTGCCTTTACGAGCCTTTTCAATCGAGTCAACGTCAACGTGAATGCCACCCATACTGCCTACGCACGCGACTCTTTGACGGGGCAAGTCATTGACACTTATTTGGCCTCTCGAGGTGAAGGGTTGGTCAGATTGAAACGCATTACGGGAGCCGTTGGAACCAGCTTCAATTCATCGCAAGAAAATGCGACCCCTTGGAATGCGCGTTTGGACTACAACTTGAATCTCACGCGTAAATGGGCCTCAGAGTTGCAAAGGGACACCAGTGTGATTACTCATGCACTCAGTGCAAGAGGCAGCGTCAACGTGTTGAAGCGCTACAAGGTTGACGTCACCACTGGATACGATTTGGCTCGACGAGAGTTTACTCCGACAAATCTGAATTTCTACATCGATTTGCATTGTTGGGAGTTGTCGTTCAACTGGATTCCATTCGGATTTAGACAGAGTTTTTCTCTCCGACTTAATGTGAAGTCTGCGCTCTTACGCGATTTGAAATTGGAGGCGAGAGGCTCGGGTGGTCAATTGCTGTTTTAGACCAATTTCTCAACAAAGAGGATGCGGTCACGATCGCGCATACCAGCGGTACAGCATCACGCCGAGACAAATCAAAAAAGCGAAGAAGCTGATTTTGTTGATGCCGTGCATCATGCGAAGATTCACACCTGCTTCACTGTCTCGTTTGAACAAATTCAGTGGATTTAAATAGTGTAAGAACTTCTTGATAAACATGGTTTTAGTGTTGTTTGGTTAATTCTTTTGAGCAATCATGGAGATTTCGATACGAGCGCCTTTTGGCAGACCCATTACGGCCACGGCCTCGCGTGCGGGAAAAGGCATGGGCATGGCCTCTCGATAGGCAACATCCATTTCTGCGTAATCGTCCATGGTGGTCAAAAAAACAGATGCTTTGACGACGTTGTTCAAGTCAAGACCCGCGGCCTGAAGAATGGCTTGGGCATTGGCAATGCAACGCTTGGTAGCTGCTTTCATGTCGTTTGATATCAGGTCGCCTGTTGCGGGATCGAGAGGGATTTGACCGCTGACAAAAACCAAATGGCCAGAATCAACAGCTTGGCTGTATGCAGCGACAGGTTGTGCCGCGTCTGAGGTGTCTATGCGTGAGGACATGGAAGTATGTTTGTGCAATCGTTCAAATTTACGTCTGATGCGCATCACCCTTTTCGACAACCACGATTCCTTCACATGGAACCTCGCCCATGATTTGGAGCGCCATGGCTGGGTGGTTCATGTGGTTCAGGAAGGAATGTGGTGTGAAGACAATTGGAATCAAACCGATGCATTGGTTCTTTCTCCCGGGCCAGGTCTGCCCCACGAGCACGACCAGCTGATGGACGTCACTGCCGAAGCCTTGCGAAAGAGCGTTCCGATTCTTGGAGTTTGTCTCGGTATGCAGGCTTTGGCAGTGCATGTCGGAGCGAGACTCTTGAATCTCGATGCTCCTTTGCACGGAAGAAGTTCGAGGATTGAGGTGGTTCCGGAGGCATCTCAACGCGGTCCTTTGGGTGGCATGTGGGAAGAAATCGGAGGGTTCATGGAGGTTGGGCACTATCACAGTTGGGTGGTGGAGGAGAGTACATTGCCAGAGGGGTGGCACGTGAACGCCCGCAGCAGTCTGGGTTTACCAATGGCAATGGGCCATGAATCCCTTCCTGTTGCGGGCGTCCAGTTTCATCCGGAATCGGTGCTCACGCCCCAAGGACGAGAACTCTTACGCGGATGGGGCGAGGCAGCTCAGCGTTGCTTGGCCATCTCAGCCTCAAATGTCTCTTTGAACTTCTCGTAATTGTATTCTGCGCGGATGCGCTCATCTTGAGACAGGCGTTCGTTGTATTTGCCGACCAAATCAGTGGCTGAAAGCTCTACGGCCATGTAGCTGACGTAATTGCCGTCGGTTTTCTGGGTCAAACGCTCGCATGCCGTAATCGCACCGGATAGAAGTTGATCCACAACCGTCCTTGCCATGTCGTTGAAGGTTTCCGTGACCTCTTCAACATTGTTGAATTTTGAGCTGTTGACGTAGTTGTCTGTCACGATTTCGATGGTGGCATTGATTGAACGCGCCAGTTTCGCTTCGGCGTTGGATCGAGCCATCTTTTTCGCGGTTTCTCTGCTCATGCTTTGACCTGTTGCCGAGGCGCGGAAGTGGCTCTTGTCGCTCCTGTATTCCTCGCCCGCGCAGTATTCGAGGATTTCAATTTCACCAGACTGCTTGGGGGTCATGCTTTTGTCGCTGCAACCTGACATGATTGCAACTGCCAACATCAAGGCCACAGGAAGAGTATTGCTAAAGTTCATTGCGGTTGGGTTTGTTTGTGAATGTAAGGGTTTTCAAAAATAATGTTCAGAAACCGTGCCAAAGGCGAATTAAGGATGGAACAAATTTGGAGGCGATTTCGTCGGAAGCTTTGGTGTAGGCTGCATCGGTTGCCCTCGG
>MDTD01068965.1_pt1 | contig 22249 bp, 22 predicted proteins | sample 811221 | NCBI WGS metagenome assembly MDTD01 (sample SAMN05326646, study PRJNA326480) | marine metagenome | isolation source: seawater | place: Pacific Ocean: South West | collected 2011 | reverse complement strand
TTTCTGTTGCTAAGCTACCAATATAACAATACTCATCAGTTTTAACAAAACTCCATATCCCTTTTTCGAGTGATATTGCCTCAAAAGACCCAAAAAGATAAATTAATAAAAAAAATTTTAAAAATATTTTCATGTATATTACCTTTTAGTATATCTTACACAATTAGTTAAGGGTGTTTAATTAGGTTAGAATAATGAATAAATCAGAACTTTCAGATTTAATGTCTAAAATTAGTATAGACCGCGACGAAATAGCATTTTCAAATATTTTTGATTTTCTAGCACCTAAAATTAACTCATTTTTTCTCCAAAATGGTATCAACTCTGATAATGCTGAGGAATTGACGCAGGATGTAATGAGTACAATTTGGTTAAAATGTAGTCAATATAATCCATCAAAATCTGCTGTTACTACTTGGATTTATACTATTGCAAGGAACAAAAAAATAGACTTTATAAGGAAAAAATCGAAAATAAATCATAATGAAGATGATGTTAGAGAATTCTTATACGAAGATAATATGGTGGATAAAATACAATATAGTGAAATAAGAGATCAAGTTGATAAGATCAATTCACAGCTTAGCCCAAATCAAAGAAGGATAATTAAAATGAACTTTTTTGAGAATAAAAGTCATAAAATTATTGCCGAAGAGCTTGAAATTCCATTAGGCACAGTTAAATCTAGAATAAGGCATATTTTATCAAAAATGCAGGAATTATTATGAACGGAACAGTAACTAAAAACCAACTAATATTTGACTTTGCTTCTGGAGTTTTAGGGCCATCTAAATCCCTATTTGCCTCCACTTATTTATTCTTAAATACCAAAGCCACAGAACTAAACAACACATTTGAAAACATGCTTGGAGATACACTATTTGATAATGAAAATACACCAGTATCAAAATTAACATATAAAGATTGCATCACTAAAGATGCTCCAATCTCTACTAAAAATCAAAAAGAAGTAACACATAGTCCTATTTCTAGGTTAGTCGGGCCTTTTGATAAAATTGTTTGGAAACAAGTGTATAAAGGTTTTAGTGAATTTGTCCCAAATCTTAGCCATAAAGACGATGATGAGCTAAAGCTTATAAAAATGGATCCGGGCGCATCAGTTCCTTTACACTCACACGGTGGTAAAGAATTTATTCTTGTACTAGATGGTAGCTTTCAAGATGAAAATGGCACTTATTCTAAAGGTGATATTCAGATAAATGACCAAAAAATCAAGCATACACCAATGGCCTCAAAGGAGCACGGATGTATTTGTCTAACCATCACTGAGAAGGATGTAATTTTCTTCGGAAAATTTGGATCATTTTTAAATCTTTTTACTTTCGTAAAATCTTTTTTTAAGTAATTCTTATAAACTTGTTTATAATAAACAAGTGGTATCAACTTCGACACATTTTTATAGATCTGGTACGATAGAAAGCAGTCATAGCATTAAAATTTTAGTTACAGATATTAATAACAAGCCACTAATAAATTCTGGAAATAAAAATGATTTAATATACCCAAGATCATCAATCAAAATTTTTCAAGCTATACCTTTCATTAGATCTAATGCAGTTAATAAATATAAACTAAGTTCCAAAAATATTGCCTTAGCTTGCTCTTCACATAGAGGACAATTATTTCATCTTAAAGAATTAAAAAATTGGATTATTAAGTTAGGAATAAGTAAGAATAAACTTCAATGTGGTGTTCACAACCCTCTAAACAAAAAGGCATCAGAAATGCTATATCGTTCTAAAAAATATCCAAATCAATTACACAATAATTGTGCTGGAAAACACTTAGCAATGATATCAAGTTGTTTAATTAATAATTATGATGTCGATAATTATTTAGATTTTAATCATCCACATCAGATATCAATAAGAAAAATATTTGAGAGATTTACAAAAAAGAAATTAGAAAAAAAACATTTTGGAATTGATGGGTGTAGTGCGCCTCAATATTGTTTTAAAATAAAAGATATTGGAAAGATGCTTACAAACTTAATTAAGAGTTATAAGGGGGGTTTTGATTTTAATCACGAAGTAAAAATATTAATTAATTCTATTACAGCAAATCCAAATTATATTGGTGGTACCGATAGTTTAGACAGTCAATTGATGAAGATTGGTAATAAAAAAATATTTTGTAAAGGTGGGGCTGAAGGAGTATTTCTTTTCATAGATCTAAAAAAAAATATGGCTGGAGTAATAAAAGTGATTGATGGGAATGAAAGGGCTATTCCTTACGTAATATATAATTTGTTTAATAAACTAAAAGTATTCAATAAAAGTCAATTAAAACAATTTCAAAAAATATATAATTCTCAAATAACTAACCATGCAAATATAGTTATTGGCTCTGTTAAAACTAATTTGTAATTAGTATAATAATGACTACAATTATAATTGTCAGTGGTAATCTTAAAAAATAAAAAGGTCTTTTATTTATTTTAGTATTATAAATAAAAAAATAATCAAATATTAGCTGTATTGTTAGAAGAAAAATTATTAAAAGTATTAAACTAAGTGGGTTATAGTTTAATAAATTTAATAGGATAATTACAAACGCAAACAAACTTGGTAAAAAACCATAGATAATAATGTGATTTTTTATTCTTTCATTAAAGTTCCAATTTGTTGAACCAATAAATACAAATATTATAAGACAATAATTAATTAAAAAATCGAGGATAATTTCTTCTTTTATTTGATAAAAATAATATTTATCTATTAATATATAGAAAAATGGCAATAGTCCAAAATAAGAAAAGATATATTGTAAACTTAATTTTTGAAACATTGTATTATGATAAAAAATAAAGATATTGTTTCCATAGAAAAATTATTAGATAATAAAAAAATAATAGACAAAAAATTATTATCAGATTCTTTTAACATAAATTGTATAAAAATAAAAACATCTGATAATAAAAATTATATAGTTAAATTTTATAAATCAAAAAATAAAAATAGCTTTAATGCAATAAGATCTGAAACAAATAATTTAATTTATCTAAATAATTTGAAACTAAATTTTTTTCCAAAAATTTATTCTAATGATGATATGTACATGGTTATTTCTTATATGAATAATGATGGTATAGCTCCTAGTAAAACTAAGGATGATTTCTTAAATGCAATAATATCCATGCACTCTTTAAGCAAAGAAGGCTATGGGTTTAATTTTGACACACAAATTGGTGGCTTAAAGCAACCAAATAATCAACAAGATAATTGGGTTGATTTTTATCGTGAATTTAGACTTGGATATATATTTGAATTAATTAATTCAAATAATTCTATGGAGAAATTGATTAATTTTAAAATTGAAAAACTATTAAAGAATTTAGAAGATTTTATCCCTAAAAAACCAAAAGCATCACTTCTCCATGGTGATTTGTGGGAAGGAAATATACTTTTCAATAACAAAGATTTTATCGGTTTTATAGATCCTGGTTCTTTTTATGGTCATAATGAGTTAGAGATTTCTTACTTAAGATGGTTTAATCCAGTTTTCGTTGATGATTATTTTTTAAAAAAATACAATGATGTTATAAAAATTAGTAAAGATTACTTAACATATGAGCCTATTTATCAACTTTACTACTCTTTACTTAACGTTTATCTTTGGGATAGAAAGTATGTAAATGATGTAAAAAGATTGCTAAACAAAGTTGGAATAAATTAATTTCAAACACATGGATTTGGATCCGACAAATGTATATTTTCTATTTCAATAAGAATTTCTTCAGATAAAGTTATATCAATACTATCAATATTCTCTTTAAGTTGCTTCATTGTCGTAGCGCCTATTATGTTGCTAGTAACAAAAGGTCTATCATTTACAAAAGAATTAGCAAAGGTAGATGGTGCAATCCCATACTTTTTTGCTAATTTGAAATATGACTCAATAGCTAATTCACCTCTTTTTGTATGATGACGATTAAAACGTCTTGGCCAAATTGTATAACGAGCGTTTTCTGGTTTTCTATTTCCAATATATTTACCACTCAATCTTCCGCCAGCCAAAGGAGAGTAAGCTAGTAATCCGCATTCTTCTCTGATTGAAACCTCAGAGTTGGCAATATCATAAACTCTATTAACAAGATTATAAGCATTTTGGATTGACATCATTCTTGGTAAATTTTTCGCCTTTGAAATCTCTAAAAATTTCATAGCGCCCCAAGGAGTTTCATTAGATAATCCAACATACCTTATTTTTCCAGCTTTTATATGACGATCTAAATTTTCTAAAACTTCTTCGAATTGTAACCATTCATCATCATTTGGATCATGTTCAAAATCAAGTACACCAAATTTTGGAACTTTTCTTTCAGGCCAATGGAGTTGGTATAAATCAATATAATCTGTTTTAAGTCTTTTTAAACTATTATTAATTGCTTCATCCATATTTTGTCGATCAAAACCTAATTTTCCAGATCCTTGTCTTATCCATTGAAGGTCATCTGTAGATTTTGATGCAATTTTAGAAGCTAAAATAATTTTATCTCTATTTTTTCTTTGTTTAAACCAATTTCCTATAATTTCTTCGGTTTTTCCATATGTTTCTTTTCGAGGCATTACTGCATACAATTCTGCTGTGTCAAAAAAATTTATGCCTCTTTCTAACGCGTAGTCCATTTGCTCAAAACTCTCATTTTGTGTATTTTGTTCTCCAAAAGTCATTGTTCCTAAACAAATTACGCTGACGTCTAAATTGGTGTTTCCTAATTTTCTATACTTCATACTATTTTTATAAAAATCCTTGAAATTAAAAGATTTATAGCGATATTAGTATTTATTAAAAGGAGATTTTTATGGCTTTGGACTTTAACCAACGATCATTCACAAAAACAACTGTAGATCAGGCAACTATTGATGAGGGCCTAAGAGCCTATATGCTTAAAGTCTACAATTACATGACGATTGGCCTGTTACTTACCGGATTTATTGCTTATTTTTTTGGAAAAGCATCTATTGTTACAAATGAAATTGGCCAAATAGTAGGCGTAACCCAAATTGGTGCTTTGCTTTTTGGTTCACCACTCAAATGGGTTGTTATGCTAGCTCCACTCGGTTTTGTATTCTATCTAAGTGCAAGAATAAATAAAATGTCAGTTAGTGCAGCACAAATAACTTTTTGGTTATTTGCAAGTATTATGGGGCTTTCATTAGCATCAGTATTTATTGAGTTTACTCAAACATCAATTGCTAGAGTTTTCTTTATAACCGCTGGTACGTTTGGAGCTATGAGTATTTATGGCTATACCACAAAAAGAGATCTAACAAGGTTAGGTGGCTTTCTCTTTATGGGTTTAATAGGAATTATTATTGCTAGTGTTGTAAACATTTTCATAGGATCTTCAGCACTACAATTTGCAATTTCAGTAATTGGTGTTTTGGTATTTGTAGGTCTTACAGCTTACGATACTCAAAATATCAAAAACATGTATTATGGTGGAGATAGTGAGGAAATTGGTTCAAAAAAAGCTTTAATGGGTGCTCTAAAACTTTACTTGGACTTCATTAATTTATTCATTTTACTATTACAATTGTTTGGTCAAAGAAGATAATTCTTTTTTACATTTAATAAACCCAGTCTTATAATGACTGGGTTTTTTATTTTATAGTATGGTCAATAATAATGAAATAAATCAAATACTTAAAGAATTTTCATTTGGTGATAAGAATAAAGCATATAATAATTTAAAAAAAATTTTTGACAAAAATAGAAGCAATTATAAACTACAATTTAACCTTGCTGTAATTCAACATTCATTAGGCAAATACGAAGAAGCTAAAGAAAATTATAAAATTTTAATAGGTAAAAAAAAAGATCGAAAAGTAATTACAAATCTTTTTGCAATATATCTTTTACAAGAAAATTATAATGAAGCTTTAGATTTAATAAATATTTTATATGTTGAAAACATAGAGTCAGTTGCTGTTGCCAAAGAAAAAGCTTTTGTCTTATACAAATTAAAGAAATATGATGAATCAACATCCATATGTTTTTCAATTTTGAAAAAGAATAAAAGCAATGTAGATATTATAAATATTATAGGTTTTAATTATTTTGAGAAACAAAATTTTAAAGAGTCTGAGAAATTTTTCAAAAAAACACTTAGAATTGAGCCAAATAATATAGTAGCATTAAATGCTATTGGACGTTTATATCATGAACAGAGAGATACAGTTAATGCAGAAAAATATCTTTTAAAGGCTTACAAACTTAAAAGGGACTCGTATGAAATTATTAATAATCTTGCAAATCATTACAAAGAAATATTAAAATATAAAAAAGCTATTGTACTATATACTAAGGCACTTAAATATGACAAAAAAAATCCTACTATTCTTAATAATTTAGCTAAAACTTACTTTGATATCAGTGATTTAGACAAAGCTGAATACTATTGTAAAAAAGCCCTCATGTTAAGCAATGATGACAACATTAAAATGATATTATCACTTATTTATTTAAAAAAACAAAAATATAGCAAAGCATGGAAGTATTTTGATGGCAGAATAAGTTCAGAGAACTTTGCAAAAAAAAATATATTAATTGGTAAAATAAGAGAAAAAGCCAATGATAAAAAAAATTTAAATCAAGACTCAAAGATATTAATACTTAGAGAACAAGGAATAGGTGATGAATTACTTTATGGGACTATGTACAAAGATATATTTAGACTTTGGAAAAATGTTACGATTGAATGTGATAAAAGATTAATAAATCTTTTTAAAAATTCATTTAAAGAAAATAAAGAACAATTTGTTAAACTTGGGTCTATTTCAGAAAATAGCAGTGCATTATCTAAGTATGATTTTGTTTTTTATTCTGGAAGTCTGGGGCAATATGTTAGAAATAATATAAATAATTTTAAAAGTGGTATTTATTTAAAAGCTGATGAATACCTAGTAACTAAATCAATAGATTTATTAAAGAAAAGTAAAAAAAAATATAATATTGGAATTTCTTGGAAAAGTTTTAATAACAGATATACAAAAGAAAAATCATTAAGTTTAAATGAAGTTATTAATCTATTAAAAAATAAAGATTATAATTTTATTAATTTACAATATGGCGATGTAAGCAAAGAAATTTATAATATAAATAAAAAATTGAATAACAAAATTTCATTAGTAAAAGATTTGGATATCTTTAATGATTTTGACTACTTATCTGGAGTTTTAAAGAGCATAGATTTATTCATATCTGTTAGTAATAGTACAGCTCATCTAGCAGGTGCTTTAGGGGTAAAAACACTCCTAATAAAACCAGAAAGTAATGCAATTTTCCACTACTGGAATCAAAAAAACGAAAGAACCCCGTGGTACAGTACGGTAAAGTTGGTTACAAAAAATACATTTTTGAAAAATAAAAATTTAGTTGAAGATTTTCTAAATTTCTAAAGTATATTTTTTTTTAAGGTATTCATCTCTTTCACGTAACCATAAATCAGCGAATTCTACATTATTCCATTCAGTAAACCATGGACCTCCTCTAGTAAAATGAACTGCATAAGGTTCATTTTTGTTATTTTTAGAACTCCACCCTTCCAGCCAATTCCATCTTTCATCCAAAGAGCCTATTTCATTGTCATTACACCATTTAAATTGATGCAAATATGAGCCACTCTCAGAATTGACTTTTTCAACTGTTAAATTTTTTGTACTTTCATGAGAACAATTAAATATAATTAAACTTGACCAATTTTTTCTTGGATAAATAGTTTGAGGCTTACCGTCCATTTTGACTTTTTCTTCAGGGGTATAATTATGTTTTACACAATATACAGCTTTCGTTTTATCTAGATTTTTTACAAGTTTTGAAACGTCCTGTAAGAAAATGAAATCACAATCGCAAAATACTGCCCAACCCTTATAATTCATAAGCTTTGGCACCAAAAATCTAGAATAAGTAAATTGTGTGGATGCTAATGGGTCAATACTTCTTGTATATAATTTTTTAGAAACTAATTCATCAAGTTTTAAAGAAGTAACTTTTAAACTTACTGTTGATCTTTTAATTAGAGAAAATTTACAAACTCGATATGCAATGTCTTCTTTATTATCATAACCAACAAAAAAATTAACTTGCATTATAGTATCTATTTTTATCTAACATTTTTGAATTAGTCAAAATAAGAGAGTTAAAGTAACCAGAATTCGATATGCTAGCCCAATCATCTTGAGATTGATTTGTTATTTTGCATATCCATTGGCTATGTTGTGAAGAAATTTCTGACCTCATAATCCATGAATCACTTTTTTGTTTATCATTATGTTCACCAAGCTCAATATCTGACATAAAAAGACATACCTCAGCACTAGGATTTGCTCCTATCAATCCAGAAATGTTTAATCTTGCTATGTTCCATTGTTGATTTTTAATTGCAAAATGCACCAGCATCTTTTTGGACTCATTATTATCACTATTATTTTTTATAATATTATTAATAAATAATAAATCATCCAACTTATTATCACTTATAATTTTAGTAATAATTAATCTAATATACTGTGAAGGATTACCCAACCAATATTTCTTTATTAATTTTTTTAGTAGTGATATGTTATTCAGCTTAGCTACTAATTCTAAGTGAAGTTTAATAAAAGGTGGAAAGTTATTTTTTAATTCTAATGCCCTAATTATGTTTTTAATTGCATCTTTTAAATTACTTTCTGATTTAATATTTGCAATCTCATAATAAGCTATAGATTTATTCTCTTGATAAATTTCTCTACTGATAATTTTTTTTGAGTAAGCTTTATCTGAAATTAAAATTAATTGATTCCAATTTTTAGTTTTTGCAGCAATGTAAGCTAATGTTTCAAATAGTTTTTCAATATTAGGATTTAAATTAAATAGTTTTTCACCATATAAAAATGCATGATGATAATCTTGATTTTTTAAATTAAACTCCATTAGCCCTCGATATCCTAATACTTCAGTTTTCTTTTCTTTAATCATTATTTCATAAACTTCTGAAAGTTGCTCAAAGTTTCTTTCAATTTTAAAAACTTCTGATTTTAGAAGCAGAGATAATGATAGATTATCTTTAAGATAATAAGACATCTTTTTATGTGATTTAATTGCTTTGCGATTATCTTTATTAGCAATTGCAATCATTGCATCTACAAAATGCATGTATCCTTTATCTAGTTTTTTATATTTGTTTTTTAAAAAGTAGTTAGCTAATGATAATTTAGATTTAAAAAATAAATAAAATAAAATGTAAAGAGTTATAAAAAATATTATCGCAATAATAAAAAAAATATTTGATGATGTTGAGTATTTTAGATCTGCAATATCAAACGAAATAATAAAAGGATTTTGAAAAATGAAAGTAAGAATTGATAATAAAATGATAAGTTGAGCAGTAAAAAAAATTAATCTGTACATTATTTCAATCTATTCAATTCATTTTTAAATTTAATATACTTATTTAATTCTGTGGAAGATAATTCAAAAAAGTTTTCGTATTGATTAATTGTTTTTAAATTACTTAATGCTTTTTCAAGATTTCTATTTTCAATATTATATTTTGTTTCTTTTATATTTAAAATTGTTTCATTTAAGATAGGATTTCGTGCTGAAGGTGAAAATTCAATATAAGGTAAAATAATTTTATTAAAAAAAGATTCAGAGTTTTTAATTGTTATTTCTTTAAGATAAGCACTTACTTCCTCGTCAAATATTTTTTTCAAATAATCATGTCCTTTAAATGGTTGAATTGATAAAATCAAAATCTTATCTATAATATGATTTTGATTTGTATTTATAATTTTTTTTAAATATTCTATTTCTTGGTAAAACTTAATATTATTTTCATATTTAATTAAAATCAAATCCACAATCTCAGTTATATTTTTATTAATCTCACTGGTTAGATCAATTTCTTTATTAATTATTTTATTTTTTTTTAAATCTTCAAATGCACTTGATAAAAGTTGAAAATTTTCATTTAAAGATTGGATATTTTGATTAAGATTAATTATATCTTTCTTATTATCTTGATTATTAATTTTTTTAATGTCATTTTTTATTTCATTTAATAATTTTTCATTAATTTTTATTTCTTCAGTTATTTTATTTATCGAAGCTAAGTTTTGATTAATGCTATTCTTTAAACCCTCTTCAACATTCAATTGGCTATTATCTAGAATTTGTTCTTTTTGGTAATAAACAAAGAAAATGTATAAAATGGTAATTAGACAACCAAATAATGTAAGGCTAAATCCAAGTTTTGAAATTATATAAAAATTTTCAAGTATTTTTTTCATTTCTTTTTTTTAGCATTATTAGATTGTTGTTTCACAGAAGAAAATATTGTACGGAAACATTATGCTTGTTTTTTCTTGTGAAACCTCTTGCGATGAAACATCTATTTGTCTGATGCATAATGATAAAATTATTAAGCATATTATATTTTCCCAGGAATTTCATAACAAATATGGTGGTGTTGTGCCTGAGTTAGCTTCTCGCTCTCATTTAGAAAAGCTTCAGGAAATCACGTTTAGAATGTTTAATATGCCAAATGTGGATCCTGAAAAAATAGATATTTTTTGTGCAACTTGTGGCCCGGGTTTAATTGGGAGTTTACTTGTTGGCTCAACCTTTACAAAGTCTTTATCAATAAATTTTAACAAACCTTTTGTTCCAATCAATCACTTGGAAGGTCATATACTTTCAACAAGTTTTAATAATGATATAGATTATCCTCATATTGTTTTATTGCTTACAGGGGGACATACACAAATGTATCTTATGAACAGTTCAACAAAAGTTGAATTACTAGGTGAGAGTGTTGATGACGCAATAGGAGAAGTGTTTGACAAAACGGCTAAGATGTTAGGACTAAATTATCCAGGTGGAAAAGAAATAGAAAAAAAGGCTGAATACGGAAATGAAGAGGCTTATGAGTTGCCAAAACCTCTTATCTATGAAAAAAATTTTAATTTTTCATTTTCAGGTATTAAAACACATATTAATCTGCTGACAAAGAAAAATAAAGTTGATGAATTATTTATTAGAGATATTGCAGCATCATTTCAAAAAACATTAACTGAAATAATTTGTGTAAAATTAAACAAATGTATTGAGGATTTAAATAAAAAAAGAATTAAAATAAAATCTATTTCAATTGTGGGTGGTGTTGCTAATAATAAGTATATAAAAAATAAGTTAAAATTATTATTTGGACAAAAAAAAATAAAGATTTATTATCCAATTAAAGAGATGATGAGTGATAATGCTGCAATGATAGCTTGGGCATGTATAAAAAATTATAATAAAAAAAAACATAATGTGTTTTTTAGATCTAGTCCAAGAATGAAAGTTGATGAGAATTTATAAAAGATTAAGTAATGCCCAATGAGTTATTGGCTTTTAAAATCAGAACCAAATTCTTGGTCATGGGATAATCAAGTAAGTGATGGAACGTCAATGTGGGATGGTGTTAGAAATTATCAGGCAAGAAATAATTTAAAAAAAATGAAAAAAGGTGATTTATGTTTTTTCTATCACTCTGTTTTTGAAAAATCTGTTGTTGGAATAGTTGAGGTTGTAAAAGAATTTTATCCCGACCCTACTGATGAAACTGGTAAATTTGTAGTTGTAGATGTTAAGGCGGTTAAAAAATTAAACAACACCGTTTCTCTTGATCAAATAAAAAAAGTAAAAAGTTTAAAGAATATTGCCTTGATTAAACAAAGTAGATTATCAGTTATGCCACTTAAAAAAATAGAGTGGGATACAATTATCAAAATTTCATCCTAAATGAATAACCAAATTTTCTGGATTAGTTCATATCCAAAAAGTGGAAATACTCTTTTAAGATTTATTTTAATTGCATTATTTTTTACAGATAATGGAAAATTTACGTTTGATAGATCTAAAAATATAACACAGTTTGACTCGACAACTGTAATAAAAAGAAATGAAAAACTATTTGGTGAAGATATGAATAATTTAGCTGATTTAAAAGTTTTTTATAAGTATTTATTAGAATTGCAATCAAAAGACCGTCTTGGTTTTAAGGAAGATTTTATTTTTTTAAAAACTCATTCAGGACTTTTTGAAATTGATGGAAATCCATTTACATCAGCTAACAATAGTAGGGGTATAATTTATATTGTTAGAGATCCTAGAGATGTAAGTATTTCTTGGAGTAATCATAATGGTATTTCCTTAGATGAAAGTATTAATTTTATAACTAACGACTATGCTTATCTTGATTGGCCAAATATAAAAAATGGTACTGAGATTTTAAACAAAAATTTAGTTCCAAAGTCATTTTTAAGCAGTTGGGATAAACATGTTATATCCTGGACATCATTAAAATGGAAAACACCTTTGCTTGTAATCAGTTATGAAGATTTAGTTTATAATAAAGAAATTATTATTAAAAAAATTATTAGATTTTTTGAAAAAAATTACAATTTCAAATTTAATAATAAAGAAACAAAGATTAAAAATATTATTAAGACAACAGATTTTAATGAATTTAAAAAATTTGAAGAAACTGATAATTTTAAAGAGAGAACAAAATATGGTAAATTTTTTTCTACAGGAAAAAAAGACCAATGGAAAAATCAAATGAATCTTAATCAGATAAATAAAGTTGAAAAAAGATTTGAAAAAACAATGAAAATGTTCAACTATAAATTATCTGTTGAAATTTAATAGTTTTGTAATAGACATATTTTTATGAAAATAAAAAGTGAATGGATTGATCAAGCAAAAATAGATAAGAAAAATTATAATTCAATGTATGAAGAGTCTATTAAGGACAATGATGGTTTTTGGTCTAGGAATGCAAATAGAATTGAATGGATTAATAAATTTACAAAAATAAAAAACGTTAAATATTCTAAAGAAGAGGTTAGTATAAAATGGTTTGAAGATGGTGATTTAAATGTATCATACAATTGTATTGATAGGTACGCAAAAACACAACCAGAAAAAATTGCTATAATTTGGGAAGGTGATAATCCAAATCATAGTAAATATATTTCGTATAAAGAACTTTTAAATCATGTATGTAAAACTGCAAATGCACTTAAAGAGGCTGGTGTAAAAAAGGGTGACAGAGTTACAATTTACCTTACAATGATACCTGAGCTCGCTTATGTAATGCTAGCTTGTGCGAGGATTGGTGCGGTACACTCAATAATATTTGGTGGTTTTTCATCTGATTCAATTGCTGGAAGAATTCAAGATTGTGACTCAAGATTTGTTGTTACTGCAGATGAGGGAATACGTGGTGGAAAAACTATTCCACTCAAAGATACTACTGATAAAGCATTAGAAAATTGTCCAAATGTTAAAAAGTGCTTGATTATAAAAAGAACAAATAAAAAAATTAATTTTATTGAAGACAGGGATATATACTTAGATGATTTAATTGATAAAGTTGATAATATTTGTGAACCTGAGATCATGAATGCGGAAGATCCTTTATTTATTTTATATACTTCTGGTTCAACAGGTAAACCAAAAGGCGTGCTCCATACTTCAGGAGGTTACTTGGTTTATGCATCAATGACACACGAATATATATTTAATTATAATATTGGCGATATTTACTGGTGCACAGCTGATATTGGTTGGATTACTGGTCATAGCTATATAATCTATGGACCTTTATCAAACGGAGCTACAACAATAATGTTTGAAGGTGTTCCAAATTATCCAGATTTTTCAAGATTTTGGCAAATTATAGACAAACATCATGTTAATATTTTTTATACTGCTCCTACAGCAATTAGAGCTTTGATGAGAGAGGGTGACTCACATGTTTTGAAAACAAGTAGATCATCATTAAAATTACTAGGAACTGTTGGCGAGCCTATAAATCCTGAAGCATGGAAATGGTATTTTGAAGTTCCTGGTAATTCACAATGTCCTATTGTTGATACTTGGTGGCAAACAGAAACTGGGGGAATTTTAATTTCACCACAGACAGGGGCAATAGAATTGAAGCCTGGATCTGCTTCTAAACCTTTTTTTGGAATTGAACCTTGTATTGTAGATAAAAAAGGAGAAGAACTGGAAGGTGAGTGTGAAGGAATGTTATGTCTAAATAGATCTTGGCCTGGTCAAATGAGAACAGTATACGGTGATCATAAAAGGTTTATTGAAACATATTTTTCACAATTTAATGGTAAGTATTTTACAGGTGATGGGTGTCGAAGAGACAAAGATGGATACTATTGGATTACTGGAAGAGTGGATGATGTAATCATAGTGTCAGGGCATAATTTAGGTACTGCAGAAATAGAGAGCGCATTTGTGTCACACCCAAAAGTTGCAGAGGCAGCAGTTGTAGGTTATCCTCACGAGATCAAAGGAAATGGATTATACTGTTATGTTTCTTTAAATGTAGGAGAAGAAATATCTGATGAATTAATTAGTGAATTAAAGAAAACTATACGTAAAAAAATTGGTCCAATCGCTACACCTGATTTCATTCATATTGCACCAGGTTTACCAAAGACACGATCAGGTAAAATTATGAGAAGAATATTAAGAAAAATTGCATCTAATGAGTTTGATAATTTAGGGGACACAACTACACTAGCAGATCCATCTGTTGTTAAAGATTTGGTTGATAACAGAAAAAATAAATAGTTATCTTGGCTGCCAGTGCTTTAAGCACCTTGGCTCATATATGTTTGCAGCCCCTACTTGAGTTCTTTTTCCGCCTTCTGTTTTTCTATAAGTTTTTGTTGCTTCAACTCCACAAACATTACAAAAGCCATAAATTTTAACAATTTTATCTGATAGGCCAAGTAACATCGATGATGTTTCCCAAGGTTTTCCTCTAGAGTCTTGATCTAATCCAGCACATACAACATCAATACCTTTGTTTAGAATTATTTCAACATTCTCAAGAGTTTCATTAGTGTTCATAAACTGAATTTCATCAAGGAAAACTACATCGACTAAATTTTTCTCAAATTTAAAATCATTTAATACGCTGTTCCAATCTTGCATGGAATAACAATCATGACTAAGGTCATTGTGCGTTATAATTTTTTGATTTGAATACCTATTATCTATACTGGGTTTTATAACAACTATTTTCTTGTTTTGATGCTTTGCCCAAAGTATTCTTTTTAATAATTCACTTGTTTTTCCTGCAAACATTGCCCCTACAATGGTTTCTAAATTTCCTCTCATAATTACTAAATCTTTTTTCGGTTAATCAGTATAGTATAATTATAAATAAAAAATAAATTAAATATATAAATATTTTCAAGATGAAAAAAGGTACAAAAATTAGGCTAGAAATTCATAATATTTTATACGAAGTTTATAAAAACAATCTAAATATGAATAGCACATCAATTAAAAGAAAATTAGACAAGTATAGTTCTCAAGACATAGCATTTATTTTAAATGTGAGTTTAAATTCAATGAGGTATTTTTTGTACACAAAAAAAATTATAAACTCTTTTGTTAAAAAAAATCCAAAATCACATGAATTGATATTATTAATTAGTGCAATTACTCAAGTTGTTTTTCTAGGATTTAAAGAATATGCAGTTATAAATTGCAGTGTAGAAATTGCAAAAAAATTAAATATATATCATGGCTTCATCAATGCTTTGTTAAAAAATATTAGTAATAAAAAGCAGGAGCTTAAAAAAACTATTATTTCTTATGAAGATTTACCTTCTTGGTTCAAAAAAAATACATTGAATTTAAATGAATCTGAAAAAAAAATAATTTTAAAAAGTATTATAGAGGAACCCAATATACATATTGTTTTCAAGAATAAGGAGAAGCTATTATCATTTGAAGGAAATATTAATTTAACTTCAGAAAGTTCTGGTTTTTTAAAAGATAATCTCAAATTATCTAACTTGGAATCGTATTCAGAAGGAGATTGGTGGATACAAGATTACTCTTCATCTTTCCCTTTAAATCATATGATTTTAGATGCTAAAATTAAATGTATTGATCTTTGTTCTGCCCCTGGAGGAAAGGCATTTCAATTATTGTCTAAGAATATTGAAGTAATACTTAATGATAAGAGTAAACCAAGAATTAAATTATTAAAATCAAACTTAAGTCGTCTAAAATTTAAAGCAAAAATTTTAAATTTTGATGTATTAAATATTAATTTTGAAACAAAGTATGATTTAGTAATTCTTGATGCGCCGTGTACAGCGGTTGGGACAATTAGAAGAAACCCTGAAATATTGTTTAAAAATCAAAATCCAGATATAGAAAATTTGGTAGCAATACAGGAGGAAATGTTGAATAAGGCAACATATTTATTAAAGGACAGTGGCTGCATTCTTTATATGGTGTGTTCTTTTTTAGAAGTTGAAACATTAAATCAAATTAATAAATTTCTTTCAAAAAGAAGTGAGTTTTTTGTAGAACAATTTATGCTAAATAAAAATGAAATTGAAAATAAAAAACTCATTTATAATAAATTAATGATAACATTGCCTCAAACTATTAATGATTATAAAATAGATGGTTATTTTGCGGCCTTATTAAGAAAAAAATAAAATATGATCTATTTAAAAAAATTCTTATTTGTTTACATCTTTTCTAATTTTATAAAAAAGCTGGAGAGCAATAGCTTTGTAAATCATAATTTTAGAAGATTAAACTTTTGCAACTATAAACAAATAAAATCATTTATATTCAAAAAAGAATTTTATAGGCAAGACAATAAATATGTTCAAACATTTGATTTTCTTAATTTTTCTAAGGATATGGGAGGCAAAATTGGAATAAATCTCTCAAAGGAAAGTATATTCAAATGGTATAATATTAATAAAAATAATATATCATTTGCGTGGTCTGAAGATTATCCATCAAAAAGACTAATTAATATTATTTATAATTACGACTACATTAACTCTTCATCAACAAATGATGAAAATAAGTATTTGAATAAAATAATAACATTTCATATTAATAGAATAATTATTGATTTTAATTATAAGAAAATAAATGAAATAAGTTCTTATGATCTTATAGGTTATTACCTTTCATGTTTCATATTAAATAAAATAAATGATAAAAATATAAAATTTTTAAACATAATTTTAACAAACCATATAGACAGATTAGGTATGCATAAAAGCTATAATATTTTAGAACATACAAAATATATCAATAATCTAAATGAGTTGGGTAATATTTTTTTATTTTATGATAAAACTGTTCCTCCCAAACTTGAAGAAACTATTCTAAAAATGAGATCTATATTGAATGAATATTTTCATGATGATGGCACCTTCCCGTTATTTAATGGGTCAAATAATAATTATATTAAAATTGTTCATGAATCTTTAAAAAAAGAAGAGTATTTAAAATCTAGACTGTTTTCAAGTGATGATAATGGTATAGCATTTTATAGAGATAGTAGAAAAAAAATTTTTTTTGACGTTGTTCAACCTAATAAAGACAGGATTAGCAATAGTTTAAGTGCTGGAACTTTATCTTTCGAATTTAGTTGTTGTGGCGAAAAAATAATTACTAACTGTGGTGCTTCTGAAAGTTTTGGCAAAAATCCTGAATACTTAAGATACAGTGCAGCACATTCTACAATAGTTTTACAAAATACAAATATTAGTGAAATAAAAGAAAATAATCCTCATGTAAAATTTCCTCAGTTGGTAAAATTTGATCTAGAAAAAAAAGATAACAAAATAATTTTTGAAGGACTACATAATGGTTATGCAAAAAGATTTAATAAAATATTAAAGAGAAGATTGGAGTTTAGTAATAATAAAGATAAAATCACAGGTAAGGATACGATTATTTCAATAAAAAATTCAAGTAATCGTATAGTTTATCATATACGTTTCCATTTAGTAGATGGAGTGTCTTTTAATTTTACAAACAACAAGAAAAATATAATTTTGAAATCCAAAAATAAAAATATGTGGTTATTTAAAAGTAAAGATGAGCTTATTGTTGAAGATAGTATCCTGGTAGATAAAAATGAAACTATTTCTACAAAACAAATTGTTATTAAAGGTGTATTAAATCAAAGTAAAATTGAAAAGAATTGGTCTATAGAGAAATTATGAAAAAAAAATATGCATTGGTTTCTGTTTTTGATAAAAAAAATTTAAGTTATCTATGTAATAATTTGAAAAAATTTAAATACGACTTTCTTTCAACCGGATCAACTTGTGGTGAGATAAAAAAACTCGGTTTTAAATGTGAAGATATATCTAAAGTAACTAAAATTAAAGAAATAATTGGGGGAAGAGTCAAAAGTCTTAATCAAAAGATATATGGTTCAATATTATTTTCAAGAGATAATAAGAAACATAATATTGATTTTAAAAAATTAAATATTCCACAAATAGATATTGTTATAGTTAATACGTATCCATTTTCAAAAAGTACTTCGAATGATGAAGAGGTAAAAATTGAGATGATTGATATTGGAGGAATAAGTTTAATAAGGGCTGCAAGTAAGAATTTTAAATTTGTAACATCAATTTGTAAAGTAAATGATTATGAAAAACTAATTAATAATTTAAGAAAAAATAAAGGTAAAACGGATCTAAAATTTAGAAAAAGAATGGCTGCCAAAACTTTTAAAGAAACATCTATATATGATAATGATATTTATGATTGGTTTAGTGGAAAAAAATCGATTAAAGAAAAAATAGGTTTGAGATATGGTGAAAACCCAGATCAAAAAGCATACTTACTTAGAGAGAATAAAAGGAACATATTTAATTATCAACTAAATGGAAAAAAAATAAGTTATAACAATATAATTGATGTTGATGCCGGTTATTCTTGTATACAAGAATTTAAGGAGCCAACTTGCGTTATTATAAAACATACTAATCCATGTGGAGTGGCCTGTGCAACAACAATACAAGAAGCATTTAAGAAAGCAAGGGCTTGTGATGAAAAAAGTGCTTTTGGAGGTATAGTATTATTAAATAGAAAAATTGATGCTAAATTTGCGCATTATTTAAGTCAATTTTTCTTTGAAATAATTGTAACAAATCAATTTACAAAGGATGCATTAGATATTCTAAAAAATAGAAAAAATTTAATTTTATTGAAAATAAATTACAAATTAAAAAAGAAAAGAGAAATTAAAAATACTGTTTTTGGAGATGTTTATCAAGATGTACAAAGTACCAAAATCAACAAATCCTATATAAAACTAGTATCTAGCAAAAAAGCATCATTAAATTCGATTAAAGATCTATTGTTTTCATTAAAAGTTGTGAAGCACTTAAAGTCTAATGCTATAGTATTATCTAATAATAAACAGACCATTGGATTAGGAATAGGTCATACAAACAGAGTAGATTCTTTAAACTTTGCTATAAAAAAAATGAAAGAAAATTTTAAACTAAAAAAATTTGTATGTGTTTCTGATGGATTCTTTCCTTTTGATGATAGTATGAAATCACTAAAGAATAATAATTGTACAGTAATTGCTAAACCCTCTGGCTCAGTAAATGATAAAAAAATTATTAAATTTGCAAAAAATAATGATATGTCTTTATATTTTACTAAAGATAGACTGTTTAAGCATTGAAAAAAAACCAAATACCAAAGTATCAAAAAATTTTATTAAAGAAATTTCCTTATATTGTAAGTGGAAGAAAAAACTTTGAGGATCATAATTTGCGAATATTAAAAACATTAAGAATTATAAAAAATTATTTTAAAAAAATTAATAATTGAATTTTTTAATCCATTTTTCAAGCTTTGAACGAGAATCTTTTATTTCTTTAAAATTTTGCCACCTACCTATTGAACTTGTGTATAATGGGTTGATAACTTGGCTATAGCTTGGAGTTGCAATTTTTTCTCTTTTTTGAGCTGTTAAATAGAAGTCTTTTATTTTATTTTCATATTTAAGTTCTAAAAAATTTAGTAGTTTTGTGATTTGTGTTTCAAAATCGTAAACTACATCTTCATATTTGATTTTAAAATAATTAAGTCGCAATTCTTTTTCGTAGAATTCAAAAAGATCAAAAACAGTATTATATAAATTAATTGTGTTATCTAAGCTCAAAAAATTAACCATAGCTTCATTTATTGTAAAGGAATTTGAGAAACAGCTTAGAACTGTATCACATGGATGCCTCAACGCTAAAACGATTTTACTGTTAGGAAAAATACATTTTATAAAACCAATCTCAATTATGGATAAAGGTAGCTTATCTATAAGAACATTTTTTTTTACATTAATAGTTTTCTTAACTTCTTTGTAATATTGATTTCTTATGAGATCTTTTTCTTTTTGTGAGATTTTTAAAAGTGAAGTGAGTTGATTATTATTCTTTTTAAAAAAATCGTTTCTCAAATTAATTAATACTGGATTTTCTTCTAATACATTTATATTTGAGTGTGTTCGTAAAATTGTGTCCAATAAAGTTGTACCTGAACGGGGAAAACCAACAAGAAAGATTAAGTTTGAGTCATCTGTGTGTTTATTATTTTGTTTTATATAATTTACATTTTTTTTGATATAAAATTTCTTGTATTTAAGAATTGTGTTAATAATTTCGTTTTTATCAAATTTTTGATTTTTACTTAAATTTTTTATTATCTCATTTTTTTTTAACATATTAAAAAAAGAGTCTGAGTATTTACCGAGCTTTTCCAAATTATTAATTTCTAAATTTAAAATTTTTAAATAAAAATCAGTATTATTTTTAAAAATTTTTTTTAGATGATTTTTTTTAATAAAATTATGCGAGAGTGAATATTCTTTAACTCTATTAAGGTAGAGGCTTTCAAAAAAATTTATAAATGTTATACTTTTCTTTGTCACTAAATGTTTGTAACCATAATCTATAAACTCTTTAAAATTATTTATTTTGTTTGTTGTTTCAAGCAAGCTCAATAGCTTCACATAAACATTGATATTTTGATTATTAATAAAAATAGATTTCTTATAAGCTGAAATTGCAAGATTAAATTTTGATTTTTTTTCATAATACTGGCCTTGAACTAAATATAAAAAATCAAAATCTTTAATATGTTTATATGAACTTAATTTAAAAAAAACAAATAATTTCTCCAATTCGTCATGAAGCTTAAAATTAAAACAAATTTTAGCTAAATGATCAACTAAATCTTTTTGATAGTTATATTTATCAATGTAATTAAATAAAATTTTCGTGCTTTTAGTATAGTTCTTATTTATTACATAAATGTTTGAGAGACTAACATATGCCTCATATTTAATCTCATCTAATTTAATTGCTTCTAAAAAGTTGTTTTTTGCTTCCTCTAAATTGCCAATTTTAACGTCGTTAATTCCACTATTTATAAAGTCGTTATAAGTTTTTTTTAGTTTTTTATTCTTTTTTTCCATTTATAGTTTACTAAACTTTATTAAAATATATTTTATAATATAATATTATTTATACATTAAATGTCAGCTCCAAACCTATTTTTCCCAACTCCAGTGTGGGTAATAAAAGTTGAAAATCATAAAGAAACTAATGAAAGGATATACAATTACATAAAAAAATTAAACAATGAAGATCAGTCAGGAATAGTTAGAAGTAATATAAAGGGCTGGCATTCAAAAGATTTTAATATGAAGGATGATGACCCTAAAAGTTTTATTGAATTAATTTCTCCTTATATTGAAAAATCTTTACAAGATATGAATTGGGATATTGTTAATCAAAAAGTTAAAATTGGAAGTATGTGGGCAATTATTAATAAAGGAGGGGCTGAGAATGCTAGACATAATCATGGTGGTAGCGCATTAAGTGCTGCTTATTATGTAAGAGCGCCACAGAATTGTGGTGAAATTGTATTTTATGATCCTAGACCTGCGCCTGTTTATTATCATCCTGAAAATAATAAACCAAATCAACTTAACGCGACTATAAACTCTGTCAATCCTGTAGAGGGGGGTCTTGTACTATTTCCGAGTTATCTAGATCATTCAGTTAATGCAAATAAATCGGATCAAGAAAGAATTGTAATAAGCTTTAATGTAAGCGTAGCTTAATCAACAATATTTTTATTAAATTTAATTATTTTTGTTAAATCAGCTATTTTATGTGCTGAAAATTTATAATTGTATTTTTTACCATAACCCCATGTTGCATGAATAAAATCAATTTTAGAATTTTTTGCAGCCTTATAATCTATATTTGTGTCACCAATATAAACAAAATTTTTCCTATCTAAATTTAGTGTATTAATTATATAATTTATTTTATCAGGATATGGTTTTCCTTTAAAACTTGTA
>MDTD01028571.1_pt1 | contig 22256 bp, 15 predicted proteins | sample 811221 | NCBI WGS metagenome assembly MDTD01 (sample SAMN05326646, study PRJNA326480) | marine metagenome | isolation source: seawater | place: Pacific Ocean: South West | collected 2011 | reverse complement strand
TCCTTTGATTCAAACCGGAAAGCGGCCTTAGCAATCCTGGGGCCCTCAATCGCCTTCCGCGTTGAGCGGGTCACTCGCGAAGTCGTGGTAGATACCACCACTCTTGGTGTTGGCGATCAGGACGTTGTTCGTTCCTCCACTGGACCAGTTGTTGCTGGCATCGATCTGATACGCACCGAATTTCCATCCATCGGTTGCGGCATCACCGAACGAAGAGGATCCGGTGAGCGGATTCTTCGGTGGACCCGGCAGATAGCCGCCGTTGATCAGTGGAGTCCAGCCAGAGGTCGCCAGATCGGGATAGGCGCCGTTCTCGGCTCGATAGAGCTCGACCTGGCTGCGCAAGGTCTGCAACTGGGTGCGAACGCCTGCATTATTGGCCTCATCGGCCGCATTGGTGAACTGTGGAATGACGACGGCCGCCAGGATTCCGAGAATCACGACGACGATCAGGATTTCGATGAGCGTAAAGGCCTTGCGTGCGTTGCTGCGAATGTTCATGGGGTATTGACTCCGTAATCGAAAAGGAATGCTCTCTTTCAAGGGCTGAACAAGCGGAATGGCCCCGAGGGGGCGACTTGCTCCGGCCTGCCTATCGTCAACAACCCCCGGCAACGTCAGCTCCTCTCATAAAAGCTTGCATTCCGAGGCTGCAAGGGGCCGGAAGATCCCTCCCTGCCCGCACAGACCGAACCTCTTGCCAAACCCTCAAATACCCTCCTGAGCCTGATAGAATTCCTGATCCAGCCTCGACTTCCAGCAACACCCCGCCAAGGGAGCCTTCCTCATGGTAAAGATCAAGCCATTCGAAGCGATCCACCCCCCGTATAACCGGGCGGCTGCCATTTCATCCCAGCCCTACGACGTGATGAGCACCGCGGAGGCTCGTGAAATGGCTGGAGACGACACGGACAACTTCCTCCATGTCATACGCCCCGAAATCGATCTGCCAGAAGGCACGGATCCCCACATCGACGCCGTCTACGAGATGGCGACTCGCAACTTTCAGGACATGTTGTCCAGTGGTGCGCTGTTGAGAGACGAGATTCCGAGCATGTTCCTCTACAGGCAGGCCATCGAGGGGCACAGCCAGATCGGACTCGTCTGCTGCTGCAGCGTCAAGGAATATCTGGACGACGTCATTCGCAAGCATGAGAAGACTCGCAAGGACAAGGAAGACGACCGGACACGTCATGTTCGAGCCGTGGATGCCAATACCGGCCCCGTGTTCCTCACCTATCGAGACCATGATCACATCGATCATCTAGCGACCATCGACTGCTCCAGCCGCCCGCTGTTTCATTTCAAATCAGAGGACGGCGTGACCCATTCGGGCTGGAAGGTCGAGGATCCCGAAGCCTATGTGAAGGCCTTCGATTCCATTCCACTCACCTATGTGGCGGATGGTCACCATCGAAGCGCCTCCGCGGCCCGAGCAGCCCATGACATAGCGAAAGAGAACCACAGAGACGAGCTGGATGGTCGATCCGAGTCCGATTGGTTCCTGAGCGTCCTGTTTCCCGCCAGCCAGCTGAGCATTCTGCCCTACAACCGCGTGGTACGAACTCTGGGACAACTCGGCGGAGACGATGCCCTGGACAAGCTGCGGGCTCTGGGCACACTCCACATGGACGCCGATCCAAATGTGGAGCATGCTGGCAGCTTCGGAATCTATCTCAAAGGTCAGTGGATGCGACTCGATCTCGATCGAGACAGCATCGACTGGGATGATCCGATCCAGTCGCTGGACGTCAAGCTCCTCCACGATCGCATTCTGGAACCACTCCTCGGAATAGAGGATGAGCGAACCGATCCGAACATCGAATTCGTCGGTGGCATCCGAGGAACCGATGAACTGGCTCGACGGGTGGACGCCATGGGCGAAGCCATCGCCTTCTCCCTGAAGGCCACCTCCATCGATCAGCTTCTCGATGTCGCCGATGCCGGACTCTGCATGCCACCGAAATCCACCTGGTTCGAACCGAAGCTCCGAAGCGGACTGTTCGTACACTCCCTTGACTCGATACCGCTCAGCAAGGCCACCAGCTGATACAGATTCACAAGGAATCCCCCATGAGCACCTCCATGAATCAGTCACAATCAACCGAAAAGACGGCCGACGACAATCCCAAGGCCATGTCCGTACTCATCGCCGACAACTTCGAGGCGTCGGGAATCGCGGCACTTGAACAACTTGGATGCGATGTGGAGATCGACGCCTCCCTTGAAGGCGATTCACTGGCACGGATGATTCAGGAAAAGGATCCCTCCGTGCTCATCGTTCGATCGACACGCGTCCAGGAATCCGCGATCAAGGCCGGTCGAAGCCTGAGCCTCATTGTCCGGGCCGGAGCCGGCTACGACACGATCGATATCGCATCTGCATCAGCTCAGGGCATTTCAGTCGCGAACTGCCCGGGCATGAATGCACTGGCCGTGGCTGAACTCGCCTGGGGGCTGATCCTCTCCTGTGATCGACGAATTCCTGATCAGACACGCGATCTGAGGGAAGGCGTCTGGAAGAAGAAGGAATATGCCAAGGCCGCCGGCCTTCACGGGAGAACCCTCGGCATCGTAGGTCTTGGTCGCATCGGTCAGGCCGTCGCGGAACGCGGAAGGGCCTTCGGCATGAATGTCGTAGCGTGGTCTAGAAGCCTGACTCCTGAAATCGCCGATGAACATGGAATCGGCTACTGCGAGGAACTCACCAATCTGGCCCGAATGGCGGATGTGATCTCGATCAACGTTGCGGCGAACAAGGAAACAGCCCATCTGGTAGACGAACGGTTCTGCGAGTCCATGCGACCGGGAACCATTCTGGTGAACACGAGTCGAGGCAGCGTCATCGACGAGGCCGCTTTGACGAAGGCGATCCGGGAAAAGCAGGTGCGAGCGGGCCTTGACGTCTTTGCTGAGGAGCCGAGTGCCGGTGCACTTGATTTCAAGGACCCCGTCGTGCAGGAGGATGGGGTCTATGGAACCCATCACATCGGAGCAAGCACCTCACAATCCCAGGAAGCTATCGCCAGCGAGACGGTACGCATCATCCAAACATGGATCTCAAGTGGTCAGGTACCAAATTGCGTGAATCTGGCTTCGAGAACGGCTGCCTCCGAAATGGTCGCCGTTCGCCACCTCAACAAACCAGGCGTACTCGCCCATGTCTTCGAGGTTCTCGGCAAGAGCGGACTGAACGTGGAGGAGATGGAAAACGTCATCTATGACGATGCCATCGCGGCCTGTGCCCGAATTCAGATCGGCGGGTCGCTGAAGGACTCCGATATCGCCGCTATTCGCGAGAACCAGAACGTCATCAGCATCACCAGAACCTCGATCTAGCTACCCAAACATACCTCAGGACCTCACCATGACTTCCACCATGTCGACTCGAACGTTCAACTTCTCCGCCGGGCCCGCCCTCCTTCCGGAATCGGTCATCCAGCAGGCGCAGCAGGACCTCTGGGATCTGGACAAGACCGGAATCGGACTTCTGGAGCACAGCCATCGTGACAAGGCAATCACCAGAATCTTCGATGAAGCCAACCAGCTTTGCCGTGAAGTGGGAAATGTCCCTGATGACTTCGAAGTCCTGTTTCTCCATGGTGGTGCGTCGACACAGTTCGCCATGATCCCAATGGCGTTTCTGAACAATGGAAAGTCTGCCGACTACGTCAATACCGGAACATGGACGACAAAGGCCATCGCCGAGGCCAGACGATTTGGCGATGTCAACGTCGTCTGGGATGGCAAGCCCGAGAACTTTAACTCGACACCCTCGCTCGACTCCCTCGCCTGGGATCCGCAGGCTGCCTACAGCTACTACTGCTCGAACAACACCATCTTCGGAACACGGTGGCCGGCGACTCCCACCACACCGACTCCATTGATCTCTGACATGAGCAGCGAGATGTATGCACGGCCAATAGACTGGGCATCGCACGACATGGTTTATGCCGGTGCCCAGAAGAACCTGGGCCCAGCGGGCGTCGCTGTCGTGATCATCCGGAAGTCTCTGCTAGAGAAAGCCAGCACCGACAACCCCTCGATGTTCAGATACGACATTCATGCCGACAAGGGATCCATGTACAACACCCCACCGGTGTTCGCGGTGTATTTCGTCGGCAAGATCTTCGAATGGATCAAGTCTCAGGGCGGCCTCACCAGCATGGAGCAGATGAACGATCGCAAGGCCTCACATATCTACGATGCCATCGACGGGTCCGGTGGCTTCTTCACTGGACATTCCCGTCTCGAGGATCGATCCACGATGAACATCACCTTCCGCTGTCCGAGCGAGGCGTTGGAGGCCACCTTCATAGAGGAAGCCGCCAAGCAGGACATGGTCAATCTCAAGGGGCATCGAAGCGTCGGTGGACTCAGAGCCTCCACCTACAACGCCTTCCCGGAAAGCGGCTGTGTGAAACTTGCTGAATTCATGAATGAATTCGCCCGAACCCACGGCTAGGAACTAGAAGGTCAGAAGTCTGGATGCCAGCGACGTCAACTGCTGCAGATAGCCGCTGCCGAACAGATTGACATGATTGAGGACTTGGTAGAGCTGATAGACCATCAGCCTCGGCTGCATGTCATGAAGGTCCGAACCGCGAGCCGCTGCATAGGCATCGAAACAATCCCTCGGAACGCCTCCAAAAAGCGACATCATGGCGACATCCGCCCAGGCGTCGCCTATGGAACAGGCCGGATCGATGACCGCCACACCGCCATCGGCAAGATGCATGATATTCCCCGACCATAGATCGCCATGCAGCGGGGACGCCTTGGGTCTGGCCGGAATCCAGTCTCCAAGACGATCGATCACCTGATCCAACAGCATGTTCTCATCGGAACCGAGCAGCCCTGTCTTTCGAGCAAGTTCGAGCTGTGGCCGGAATCGGCATTCCTTGTTGAAGACGACCCAGTCATCCTTCCAGTCATTGATCTGAGGCGTCGAACCGATGTGGTTGTCTACATGAAAACCATATCGTTGACCGACATCGACCGAATGCATGGCGGCAAGTCCTCGTCCGAGATCGACCCATCCACCATCACACGCACGCCCCGGCTCCAGCCAGCCCATCAACAACACGACACCCATCGATTCGACATGCAACCCGAGCACCTCGGGGATCATGAGACCCGATACTCCAAGCGAGGCCAGGAATTCGAGACCCGACCTCTCGGAATGCAGCTGATTGGCCCCCTCCGGATCGAATGAACACTTGCACACGATCGAATGGTCATCGCCAAGACGGACTCTCCGAACATCGTGTATGCAACCACCGGAAAGCGATTCGATCTCAGTTGGATCGTCTTCGATGCCGATCGTTTCCAGAGCCCGCCTGATGATCGATGGAACCGCCATCAGCTTCTTCGGATCTTGTCCAGAAGTCCTCGGCAGCTTTCATTGAGTATTTCAAAGACATGGATGAATCCATCACCACCGCCGTAGTAGGGATCGGGAACATTTTCGCCGGATAGCTCCGGGTGGTAATCGAGCATCAACTCGATACGGGCACTTCCATTACCAAGGGATCTGACCTGATCCAGTATTTCGGTATCCGAACAGAGAATCAGATCGAAGGCATTGAGATCCGCAGCGGTGATTTTTCTGGCACTTCCTTCAACGACAACCCCGTTCTTCTTCGCGGTTGCAACCATTCTGGAATCCGGTGATTCACCGGCATGCCATCCACCGACACCAGCAGAATCGATATGAACACCCTCATGACCTGTCGCATGGGCATGATGCCGAAGCAGGGCTTCAGCCATTGGGCTGCGGCAGATGTTTCCCAGACAGACGAACAGCACACTCACTCTGTCACTCATGATGCTTCTTCCAGATGAGCTGCCATCCTCTTCCTTCTCGAGAGACCCATCCGAACACCAACCAGTGCCACGAGGCTGTAGATGGCAATGAACACTATGTAGACAACGAGCATTCGAATATGACCCAGAAGCGACATGATGCCTAGCGTCACCCCGATTCCAGCCATGATCACCTCTATGCCATAGACGGCGAGGACCGCTCGCTTCACACCACCGAACCATGATTTGAGTATGTGATGCAGATGACGCGCATCCGGTGCCGACATGCTCAGGCCTTGAACCTTACGACGACAGATCGCCAGAATGGTGTCGATGATCGGGACTCCGAAGATGAGCAGGCCTGCCAGTACCAGATGAGTCTGTCCCTGCTCGCCGAGCATCAGAATGATGACTACACAGCAGTATCCCAACAGGAGCGAACCGCAGTCTCCGAGAAATATGGTCGCGGGATTGAAATTATGTGGCAGGAACCCAAGCACGGCCCCCAACAATGCCATGCAGAGCGTAATCCTGGCGCCCGATAGAGTAGCGCCCTCGGAAATGATGATGTCTTCGGGTATGTAGCGGGAAATCACGTTCAGATCGGACTCGGTCAGGACGGACGCCATCATCAGCGACAGAGAGAGAAGTCCAACTGCAATGATGGCTACCGTTCCGCTCAGAAGGCCATCCAGTCCATCGATCAGATTGGACGCGTTGCATCCACCAAGAACGAACATGGCGATGATGCCGGTGCCCATCCAGTATGTAACATCAACTGGAATATCCATGAGTGGGAATGGAATCGTGAATTCGACGATTGGCATCCCAAACAGATAGCCGAAAAGACCCGCTGCGACCTGCGTCCCGATGTCGTTGACCGCCAGCAACGCAGCCGCCACGAGCTGGCCTGCGATCTTCAATCTCGGGTCCCATCCCCAGACGTCGTCCGCCAGACCGGTGAACGTGATGGCCAGCATTCCGCCGACGATGGATAGGGGCAACGGCCTGTATGCGGAGGGTTCCTCAACAACCAGCGCATAGCTGATGGCGATGCCTATGAGCAAACCAATGAAAACCCCCAGACCACCAAGATAGGGTGTCGCCTTCTTGTGGATCTTCCTCGCATCATCTGGATTGTCTACAACGCCTGTTGCCAGCGCAAGCTGCCTGAATAAAGGCGTCAGGACGAGAACAGCCAGGAACGAGAATACGAAAACGGGCAGATAGCTCACAAGGAGTGACCAGATCGACACGTCCCCAACGATTGCATCCCCACTCACATCAGCCACTGCCACACTCATGACGACATCCCCTCATCAACATCGCTCATGAAGGTGGCGATGTCGGAAATAGTCTGAACAAGTTCATGACATGGAGTGAAGTCGAAAGCGGAACGTAGTCTGGAAACATCGGGTCTACGGTGGATCATGTCCTCGATTTCATGACCATAGGCCTTTTCATAGGACAGGAACTCGATCTTTGAGTCACTTGCCAGCACATCGATGACCAATTCGGCGAGCGAAAGAATGGAGATCGACTCGTCACGCCCCACATTGATGACGGTTCCCGCCATGGATTCATTTCTGACAATACTCGGGAGAACTTCGACGACGTCACGTACATCACAGAAACATCTCGTCTGACTACCTGTTCCATAGACCTGAAGGGGCTCTCCTGCCAATGCCGCCTTGACGAATCTAGGCAACACCATCCCCCACTTGCCTCTCTGTCTTGGACCGACAGTGTTGAAGAAACGGGCGATGACCACCGGGAGACCATGATCTCGATACCAGGCAAGACCAAGGAACTCGTCAATCGCCTTGGAGCACGCGTATGACCACCGGGGCTCGGTCGTTGGGCCAAAGACCAGATCGGCATCTTCCCTGAATGGAACGTTCTCAGACTTTCCATAGACCTCGGAAGTGGACGCCAGCAATGTCGGGACTCTGGATGAGGATGCGAATCTGAGGATCGCCAGCGTCTCATGGACGTTTGTTTCAATGACGTGGACTGGCTGCTCGACGACCAGTCTGACCCCGACGGCCGCAGCCAGATGGTGAATCTCATCGAATGATGAGGGATCCAGTTGATCCAGAGCGGTGGATACCCTCTGGTGGATGAAACTGACTCTGGAATCATCACATCCAGCCAGATTGTCCCAACTGCCTGTGGAAAGATCATCTACGACAGTCACGCGATCGCCATCATTCAGAATCCGTTCGACCAGATGCGAACCAATGAAACCAGCCCCGCCAGTAACCAGAATGTGTCTAGGTGATTCCGAACTGGACATGGGGACGCGCTTCAGGCTTGACGAACAGATCTTGCTTGCTGTTGAATCGGACTACTCTTCGATTTCGGTGTACTTGGCCATCAGGCGATAGTTCTTCTTGAAGTAACCACCTGCAGTCTGACGTGGACGATTCAGGATGACTCCAAGCATGTCCGCCTGGGTATCGCTGAATTGACCAACCAGACGCGCGATCAAGCCTCGCTGCTCATGACCGGCCTGAACGACCAGACAGACCGAATCGACCCTGTTAGCGAGAATCATCGCATCCCCGGCAGCAACGGCTGGGGCCGTATCTATGAGAATGCAGTCGTAACGACTTCTCAGTTCCGCCATCACGGCCGAGAACGACGAATCGTTGAATCGCTCGTACACCCTGCTGGCCGGGGTACCAGGCCCGATCACATCGACTCCATTGCTGGAGGTGATCGCCTGATCGAATTCGGAACTTCCCCCAAGAAGATCACCGAATCCAAGTTTGTTGTCGCTCTCTATCTCGAAGACTTCACTGACATGCGGCTTTCGGAAATTGGCGTCTACAACGACGACTTTCAGTCCTCCGGCGGCTGCCGATAACGCCAGATTCGAAATGATAGTCGTGGTGCCTGATCCAGGCATGCCGCTGGCCAGCATCAATGAACCGTGCCCTTGACGACTCATGGATCTTCGGATTGCATTCCATGCCTGACGACAGCTTTCCGCCAGCACGCTGTCCGGATGATGAAGCTGGATCAATTCGGCCATGTCCGGCATCGTTGGATCCTCGTCCGTATCCGGAATGACGCCCAGAAGCCGGGTACCTGGAACAACCAGTAGATCGCTCGGGGTATGAATACGTTGATCGGTGATTGCTCTCAGGAATATGTAGGCGAGATAGAAACCCATGCAGAGAACCACACATAGGGGAATGACGATCTCGGGCTTGGGGAAGGACACGAATCGGGGCATCTCAGCGGGGCTGACCTGACGGACTCTGGATGCATCAGCACGAAGCTTCATGAGATTCACGCTGTTCATAAGCTGGAGATGCTCATCCCTCTGTCGCTCCAGCAGATCCCGCTGAGAAACATAGGATTCGAACAAGGAGGCATCCGATGCCAGAGAGCGCATTCTGGCATCCTTTTCCTCCAGATCGGTTTCGATTCGCTCCACCAGACTCTTGAGTCGACCGATCTCGCTGGACCAAGTCCTCAGTCTCGCATTCAGATTCCGCTTCAGCAATTCATCCGTCTTGGCTTCGATCTGCTGCTGTGTACCGCGAATGCTGGCTTCGATCTGACGTATCTGATTCGACGTGGCATGGAATCGTTCACGAAGGGAACGCTCCTCTGCCCGATAGGTCTCAAGTAGACGTATCTGGCTCTGCACGGATGGATCGTTCTCAGCCTCGACTACATCCTCCGAAGTCGGTTCGACGGTGCCTTCAAGCTTGGCGGCCGTCTGCATGTACTGCGACTCCGCGCTGGTCAGATCATTTCGGGCAACCGTCAAGGACTGGGTCAAGTTGTCAACTTCCGTTGCCGTCTGGGAGAACCGAGGGTCATCGAGGGTCGTTATCCCCTTCGACACGATGAATCCTTGAATTTCATCACGAAGATCCTGAAGCGCATGGCGAGTACGACGCAACTGGTCCTCGAAGAGGGACTCGTTGTCGCTGAACTGCCTTTCATCCAGTCGCTTCAGCTTCGACCCATAGGTACGAGCAATCGAATCGAGTACCTTCGGAACATCCGCCGCGGTCGGCGCAGACCACTTCAAGCTGAAGAGGTTCGTATCCTTGTAGATCGGTGTGCGTAGACTCTGCTGCAATTCGTCTACCGCCGCCTCGACCATTGGCTGATTCGAAACCGGATCGATGAAATTGAGCGCCAGCCACTTGGTACCCCGAACAGTGGGGTCGAGAATCGCCTCTTCCAGAACATCCCGCTCGATAATGAACTTGGTCTGGGTCTTTGCGACCCGGTCGACCGCCTTTGTGTCGATGGAATCACGAGTACCGATTTCGGTCGCTTCTCTCAGACCTGGCCTGATCTCGAACAGGATCTCGGAGCTGTACTGAGGCGCATAGACGAGCAGTGTGAAATACGCCCCGGTCCCAAGACCAACACCGATGATGAATGACACAATGAGGCCAAGGACATGTTGACGAACGATGCGGACAGGATCAATGGTCACCCGACTGGCAGATGCGGGAGCACCCGCTCGAAGTCTGGAGGAGGGCTGCGAGGAACGGCCACCTGAATTGCTCGGAGCTTTCGACATCTGTTCTACGTAGCCTCCTAATCGGCCCCTTTCGAGCCCAAATCCTCATTCAGAGATCAGCCTCCAGAGGCCAATTGCCTCTGCAGGGCCTCTGCCTTGGCCTTCATGGCATCATCATCGGCAATTTCCATCGCCAAACGCACCTGCTCTCTTGCCTTTTCTACGCGGTTCTGGCTCAAATAGATCTCCGCAAGGTGCAAATGGGCCCTGGGAGTGGCCTGACGGCGTATTGACTGTGAAACCAGATCTTCACCTTTGGCTCCTTGGCCAGCCTTGAAATAGGCCCAGCCCTCTACATCCATTATGGCCGCATCTCTTGGCCGGAGCCTGGACGCCTGTTCGGCGAACTGAATCGCCTTCTCGGGTGTTTCAGAATGGTCTGAATAGAGCAGAGCGATGCTGGCAAGAACCTCGGCATCCTGAGGCCGATAATCCAGCTGCTTCAATCGTCCGGCAAGGGCGACATCATAATTACCCAGCTTCTCCTGAATTGTGGCCATCGTGTCAATGATTGCCGGATTGTCCGGGGCCAGACTGATCGCCTCCTCGGCATAGGGCAATGCTTTCTGAGGATCGTTACTCAAGGTCGCCAGCAGGTAGGAATAGTTGTTGAGTGCCATCGAATCACCGGGGCTCAATTCCACAATCTGACGATAGGTTTTTTCCGCCTCAGAGTTTCGGCCGGATTCGAGCTCCAGCGCACCGAGCATAGACAACGCCTCGACCACTCTGTCTGGTGAATCACGTCGGGCTTTCTCCACCGACTTGTTCTGCCATTCCAGGGCCTTGTCCCATGTCTCAGGAGAATCCCATCGACTCCAGTAGAGAGCCATGCCGGCGAGATCCTCAATGGTCGGATCACCCTCGATTGCATTCAATGCGAAGGACTCTCCTTCTTTTGGATCCTCGTTCGAGAAGACCACCTGGACATCTTCGTACCAACCAGGCAGCCATACTCTTGATAGATCACCACTCTGGAATGCTTTCAGATAGGTGTCACGAGCGAGTTTTATTCTCGCCTTCGCCTGCGCATTCGCGCGAACTCGAGCAAGCGCCTTGGCCTGAATCGACTGCATGAATGCATTGTTTCCCAGAATCCTCTGATGAGTCTGCACCATCTTCAGGGCGGCATCATGATCCCAACGTTCGGTTGATCTCGTCACATCATTCAGTCGAGCAAGCAATCTGATCGACGGCTGCAGATTGAATGATTCGGTGTATGCCTTGGTCGCCTCATAGATATCGCCCTTTTTGACCATGAAGTCGCCCAGCATCTCAAGCCACACTGAGGATTCTGGTTCCAGAACGACTGCAGCCCTGATCACATCCTCGGCCCGATCAGGACTTCCGGAGTCCATATGGGCCGTGACCAGACGCTCACGAACCGACTGGGCAGTGGGGTTTGAACGGAGAAACTCCTCCATGTCCAGAACCGCAGCTCTCGTGTTATTGGAGGCCTGATGGATGTCGGCCTTGATGAGAATCAGATTCTCATCACCTCTGGCCATGACACTTGCGCCGTCGAGAACGCTCTCGGCCTCATCGAGAAGTCTCTGATCTCGCGTACGGATGTATTCGGAAAGCAGACTTCGAGCCAGAAGTTCGTAGGGGCGTGACTGATCGGCATCGAATCCTATGGCATTTCTGAGGTGATTCCTGTACTCGTCAATCGCCATCTTCTCTGCAGTCGCATCTCCACGAGCTCCGGCAATCGTCGATTCCCTCTCTGAAAGAAATGCCTCCAGCATGGCGACCTCGAAGGGTCTGCCGCCGATCTCCTTAAGAGCCGCAAGCTCTCGACGGCCCTTGTCGAACTGCTGATTCTTCAGATAGCTCTCGATGAGCCTGTCACGCATGACGACATCGGAGTCGGGCACCGCAATGGCCGCCTCAAGATGCGGGATCGCTTCCTTGTACTTTCCCTGAGAGTAAAGGACGGACCCGAGTGCGGCATCGATCTCCCTCTTCTCAGATTGGGTATCAAGGCCATCTTGCAGCAGACCAATTGCTTCGCCAACGCGTTCGTTGTCGATAAGAAACTGGGCTGACGCCATTGTCTGAACCGACAGATCGGTTCTGGTGTCGGCCTTATCCAGATACCTTCTCAGTACACCCGCTGCCTTGTCCGAAAGCTGCCTGTCGATGTAGATCCGAGCGTGCATGATCGCCTGATAGAAGTCCTCATCTTCTTCAGTCTCGATCTGCTCGAGGATCTCATCCATGATTTCATCCCATCGGGACTGGAGTTTCCCCAGCAGTTCAGCCTGCCTCGTTGCGGACATGCCGAGCCACTGCCGCGCCGTCACCATACGTTTGCCATTCTCACTCAGGATCATCTCGTGAGTTGGCTCGATCATTGCAAGGAGGGCCGCAAGACGAATAGCGTTGTCCCTATCTTCAGGCCGCTCTTTCCATCTCGCCGTTCTTCTGTTGAAGACGATCCCCGGATCGCCGAATCTAGCCTCCGCCTCCAGCCAGAGATTCGTGATCTTCTGATTCGTGCTGAACTTCTGCGATGACTCCCTCAGTACCGCCAATGCACGCGCGGAATCGCCGTCCGGTCGCAACAGAAGCATCACGTACTTCTGCAGAGTCGCCGCACTCGTAGGATTCAAGCGGAACGATTCCTCATAGGCGCGTTCGGCATTCTGGATTTCCGAATTGAGCTCGTAGCCCCAGGCCAGCGTTCGCCAGGCGAGATCCGACCAGGCTGCCATTTCCGTGGCCCGCTGGGCAGCACTGATGCCTCGTGCGATCGACTCGGTCGGGTCCTCATCGTTGTCGAGCTTGTATGCCGCAATCGCCAACTCGAGTCTGGCTTCGGCAAGGTTGCCTTCAACCTTGTCGAAGTTCTTCTCGCGTGCCTTGGGCAACATCTCTCGAGCTTCCTTGAATCTACCCTCTGCCAGATACTCCTCGAAGCGTCCGATGTAGGCGCCTGCAACGGTGTCGATCGCAGACTCCGCAGCCGCTTGATATTCCTTCATTGCCTCCCGTGCGGCTGCCGCAACCTCGAGATGCTTCTCCGCACGATCGAAGAGGCTCTGATCCCTGGCCGATTCGGCCAATTGCTCCCTGACTTTCGCCAGAGTCCGCAGATTCTCGTGAATCATGGCATCGCATTCCAACGGATCATCGTAGCGATCCTTGCAATAGAACTTGACACCTTCGATTGGATCCCCGTATCGGACACGCAGCAGCTTCAGGCGTTCACTGTTGGGCTGTTGTTCAATCGCCTGTTCAATGTACGCCTGTGACTGATCAAGATCTCCACCCATGGAATAAGCGTGCGCCAAGCCGACAAGAAGACGGATATCGCTTCCACTCTTGCTCATTTCATCCAACAGCAACTGCTGGGCGGCGATCACATCCTCGTTATCGATGGCCCGATCCGCCTGGGACAGCGCCACCAGCACCGTATCTGAAATGTCGTCCGGGATGTCCCCCCCATCCATCTCCATGATCTTCAATGCGTCATAGGTATTGGCAAGGATCTGATTCCGTTCGATCACACTCGGGGGAAGCTGCCTGAAAAGAGCCACACCCTTGGCTGGCGCCTGAATTCTTCCGTAGAGTTCCGCCAACTGGAGATGGTTTCGAAGATCGCTCGGATAGGCGGTGATCGCATCCTGCAGCCGTTGTTCCGCCAGGCCGTTCTGGCCATTCTGTTCCAATGCCCTCGCGGCCTGTCGCAATGTGATCGCCGAGGGATTGCCCTGTGCAATGACTTTTTCAAACAAACCTGCCGCCTTGGCATACTCCCTATCGGCCATCGCGATCTTCGCATCCGCCTCAAGCAACATAGGATTGTTCTCTTCCCCGCCGATCAGCTCGCGGAGCTTGTCTCGAAAACGAATCAACTGTTCGTATTCAGCCGTACGGTCGGAATCAGTCTGCATGTTGAACAAGGCATGCTGCGTATCGAAGGCGAGCTTTGCAGCTAGTTTCTTGTAGCCCCATTGCGTCCTCGCCTCGAGTGAAACCGGCTTGGATTCCATCTCGATCATGTCAATCGCGGTATCCAGAGTCGATTCGTAATCGCCTCCTGCATATTGGCTCTTGGCCAGGTTGTATCGGAAACGATCGTTGTCCGGATTCACCTCGATCGCCTTCTCGAGAATCTTCTGCGATCTGGCCTCGCCTTCGAAGCCGTCGGCAAGCCTGAGATAACGAACGATGTCCATCACAGCGGATTCATTGTCAATGGCACGCGTCGATACGATCAACTCCGCTGTAGCCAGCGAATCCTCCACCTTGTCCCGTGTCTCCTGAAGCTTTTCAGGAGATATGGAACCCGGCTCACGGATGTTCTTGCCGATGTGCCAGAGTTGGTCCACATAGGCGTCACGGAGAATCTCGAGAACCGTGTAGACGCCCTGGGGGTTAGTCTCGACGGCCTTATCGAAAGTCTCCTTGGCGATCGCCAAATTGCGTTCCTCCTGAGCGTAGCGACTCTCGAGGCCCAGCCTTCGAGCGACCGCCATGCGGCCAAAGGCGAGCTTGGCCAGACCGATGTCGCTGTCGGGAACCAGCTCGAGATGCTTCTCGAGATCCGATTCGCCGGGAAAACGAATATTTCCAAGACCATCGATATTGTCGGTGAGCTTCTCATCCTCCAGAAGAAGATCACATGAACCCCTGATGTAGTAGGCACGCGCGACGACGTCCGTGTTTTCGGGAAGCCTGTTGATTATGTTGCTGGCGACGTCTCGCAGCAGTCGCCAGAAGCTCTGATCACCGGTAAGAAGAGCCGCTCGGTAATGCTCCTCGAGAACCGTGGCAGCCTTGGCCTCCTCCTCGCCCATCGGCGCATGAAGCGCGGCCTGTTGAAGCAACTGGAGATATCGCTGATACATCTCCGAGGCCTGCTGAGGCGTCTCGGGGTAGCGTTGTGCCCACACTTCAAGAAGCTTGTTCGTCGCCTCGACATTACCCGGCTGCTTGTTCAGAACACGACCGTAGTAGCCTGCGGCCTTCTTCAGGTCACCCGCCTCGTAGTATTCATTGGCGGTTCTGAGATTGCGATCGACATTCCCCTTCAGACGGAGAAACAGGAGCCCGCCGATGATCGCGACCCCCATGAAAACCAGCAGACCGATGATGGTCAGCATGCGATAGTTGACTCGGGCCGACTTCTTTTTCTTCTTCTTAGGCATTGTTGCTTTTCCTGCAGGACATACTGAATGCTATTCCTTGACCGTCTCGATTGATACCTCTACCCAGTCGGGAAGACATCTGGCGATCTCGGGAATCATAGGTTCCATGAACGAAGTCGACAGATCGATGAATCTTTCGGTGCTCAGAGGCTCTTCCCATGCCGTTGTGAGCTGCACCTTGCAAAAATAGGCCTTCTTGTCCTCCGGCTTGAATGCCAGCAACTTGACCCCCCAGGGATCTGGTGTCAATCGGCCATTGGCAATGAAGAAATAACCTGCGAAAACGGACAAGTCGGGATTGGCGGGACTTCCGAACTTCGTCGTGCGAAGCTTGAATTCACCAGCAGGCAATCTGACGATCTCATTGCGACCACCAGACCGCTCAAGATTGACGATCCTGTACGGCTCCCCATCAAGCTCATGGTACTGATCGTCCATCCAGAAGGACTCATTCATGTTCAGTGGATAGTTGATCGGCTCCGCCTGCTCCTGAGTCAAGCCTCCAGCCACCAGGCATCGATCCGGAACGTGGGGAATCGTATCGATGTGTCCCGTGTAGTACGCGACATGGAGCTGGATCGGCGGCATATCCGGTTCATCCGAATTGAAATACTGCCTTGTGAGATATCGCTCCGTGCCGAGCTGCTCGACACCGGCATCATCCATACGCCGCTCCATCTCACGTGATGAGAACCATGGGCCCACCTTGTATGGAATCGTATCGAGGGCATGGCGTGGCGCCACCGGCTCCTTCTCCAGATAGACACCAAGCGACCTAGCAGCAAGCTGTATGGACAGGCCCCCACCAACAAGTAGCACGATTGCCGTTATGAACGCCACTCTCGTGTTCGAGCTGAAACGTATGTCGATCGCCGACTCGTCTTCCGCGTTGGATCTCGCCGAGGGGTCCTCATCAACAATGAGCTGCTTGAGGATCCAGACGATTCCCATGTAGATCAGAAAAGCCGGAACCAACCAGAGCAGTCCGACCATCGTATGGAAGTCGCCTGCGGCGAACTGGCTGTCTTGAGTCGCCAGTATTCCAAGGGTCATTACACGAAGGATATTGACGAATACCGCGGTCGGAAATGCCAGCAAGACGAGAAGCACACGCTGGAACAGTGTCCAGATGACCATGAAGCCTCTGCTTCGGGCACTGCCACCCATAGGTCGTCGACTGAACAACCGCTTGAAGACTATCCAGAGAGTCAGGAATGGATATCGCGTCTTGAAGGGGAAGCCCGCATAGGCGATGGCCACACCGAGTGCCAGAAAGGCAACAAGCATTCGCATTCCCGAACAGGCTTCTGCGATGTTGACCGGCACCATCTCGCCTTGATGGAACAACTGCAGGGTGTTACCGGAGCGCTCCACGTCAAAGCCGATGAGCGACAAGCCGTAGTAGGAGCCCACTGCAGCGATATCCTGCAGCTGATAAGTCACGATTTCCAGAAAGCGATCCGAGATGGTTTGGCCGAAGATGATCAGATAGAGCGTCGGGAACCAGAGCCAACGCATGGCCTTCCATCCACAGAAGAAGAGCATCAGACCGAAGATGCTGAGCCCCACTCCGAAACCCATGATGTTGTGATGACGAAGCATCATCGGACCAAGTGCACTGAGGCTGTAGACGCCTACGCCAATCAGAATCAACAGAAGCCCGGACCAAGCGATCGAAAACGGTTCAGCGAAGACCCTGCGACGATTGAGATAGACGAACCAGCAGGCGATGAAGGGAATGACGAGCGTATGTCCCCAATCCGCCTGTTCCTGAATGGCCCACTGGAACTGCCTTTGCAGAAAGGACCAGAAGAGCCAGACGAATACGGCACATAGGGCCACCAGTGAACCGCCCATCACCGGATCGATGCCCGTGGCACCCTGCGGCGCATTTAAACTAGTTGGAGATGTGGAAGGTTTGGTGCTCATGTCCAGATCACAGCCGAAGATGCCGAACAGAAATAGGAGTCCCGCTTGAACTTGAACAGGAATTCGGCGGCGTTAGACAATGACTAGTTGTTTCCGATGTTCGAAGGTGGCGCACCAAAGACATCATTGCCGAAGTTCCTATCCAGAAGAAACGCGAATCCATAGTTAGCCCTGAGTCCATTGCGAACGATTGCCAGCGGATAGGCCAGAAAATTCGTTCCAATGATGATGTGATCATTGGGCTTCAAGTAGATATCCGGCTCCGTCCTTCGACGTATCGCTGCGAGGTTTAGACGGATCGTGGCTTCACGATGTTCGCCGACTTCCCGTATCAAATCGACCCTTTCCGGAATCGCGAGAGAACTGAGGCCGCCGGCGGCCGCAATGAGCCGGCTCAACGTCAGCTCATCCGTGGTGGGAAGGTTGTAGACACCTGGACGAAGAATCTGTCCATCAATGTAGACGATCCCAACGGGCGGTCCATCGACGAAGATCTGATCGCCTGGACGGACAACGATGTTGTAGCTGTTGTCACCATGACTCAAACGCTTGTAGGGAATTTCAATCACACGTTCGAGAACCAGATCCTGGACGACCGACGCATCCTCCTCCTTGGCCATCTTGGCGACCTTGGGATCGGAACTCTTGACACGGACCCACTCCTTCCGCTCAGGAACATAGACGTAGGCATTGTCATTTGAGGGCATTGAGTTCGAGGCGTCATTGACATCATCGATATCAACTGCCTGTGGCTGCTGGACATTCGGCGACAGAACATCATCGATGTCGACAATGGGCTCGTCCTGAGGCAGCCATGCTGCCGGACTCGAGGTACGGTTGTTGTTCAACTGACTTATCAACTGCTCGATGTCCACCGCCGCTGACTGGGATGTTGAACCCGATTCAGCTGCATCTGCGACCGGAGTCTTCGAATTCGAGGGAGCGGCAATCGCCGCGCCACCCGAGGTGTCGCCACTGAGCTCGTAGTGAGGCTTGAATTCGTCTGCGAGATTAACCTGTCGAACGACGTAGATCTTGTCCGTGCTAAGCGGCGGGCCGCCTGCCATCGCCAGTGCGTCAAGCAGTCGGAGATCCGGATCCTGAAGATTGAATCGACCGGGACTCGAGATGTGACCATACATCGTGTAGGTGAAAGCACCGCCCTGAGTGATGTCTACGGAGACGGTTGGATCGATCGGACCCTTGCCGCTTGTCTTCAGTGCTCTGATGATTTCATCGCGAAGGCCATGCGCTGTTCGCCCCGCAGCACGGACCGGACCCACTTCGGGAACGGCGATGTTGCCGGATGGATCAACCCGCCTGTTGAAGGGAAAGAACGCTCCACGCTGATACAGCTCGTAGATCTCAACCTGGATCGTGTCGCCCGGCGTCACCCGATATGACAGATCGCTGGGCACGAGGTCCTCTGGCGTGACACTGGTGGTCTGACCCCAGAGATCCGTCCCCGGCTCGATGGCGTCAATTCTGGTGAGAATCGGCATGGTGGTCGGCGCCGTGGTGAATCGACCGGTGACAGATGGATCGAAGAAGGAGTTCACTTCGCAACCAGCAGACAGCAGGACCAAGCCGAGTATTCCTCCAAGCATGGAGAAAACACGGAATCTATCGGGCTTTGAACTGCCTTCTCTGCCACAGGGCACTGTCGATCTACCTTCCTCGGGGATGAAACCCTGCCTACTATTCTCTGAATCCAATCGACCGGTGATATGGGACAGATTGGATGCTAAATGTACTCTACGCAGCCTCTCAAGGCCGGTTCTAGGGATTATTCATCGACGCGATCCTTATATGAAGTTGATAATGAAACCCCATAAAGCCTTGATTTCAGCCGCTTCTCTAGGGGGCTCCTCCGCGATAAACTCTCCATATGTCCCCTGCCTGCTCACATCCCAAGTCACCTCGCCATCCTAGGCCTCTGGGCGGGGACACTGCTCGCCAACATGTTGGTGAACAACAAGTAAGCCTCACTGGGATGGTTCTCAACAACACACCCGAAAACCCCCATCAGATGGCTGTTGGTCGCAAGCCCACCTGGATACGAGCCAAGGCACCCGGTGGAGAGGCCTTCCGAAAGACGAAGGAACTGATCGACACACACGGCCTCCACACCGTTTGCCAGGAAGCCTCCTGCCCCAATATCGGGGAGTGCTGGAGCCGTGGAACCGCCACGATCATGATTCTCGGGGACACCTGCACCAGATCCTGTGGATTCTGCAATGTGAAGACCGGCAGGCCGCCAACTGTGGACCTCGATGAGCCACGTCGGGTCGCGGAACTGCTCAGCCAGGTTGATCTCAACCATGTCGTCATCACTTCCGTCGACCGTGATGATCTCAAGGACGGCGGCGCCGCCATTTGGGCCGAAACCATCGATCGGGTGCACGAGTCGTGCCCGAACCTGTCGGTCGAGGCGCTTGTTGGTGATTTCAAGGGATCCAAGAAGGATCTGGATGTGGTGATCAGATCCCGGCCCGAGATTCTTTCGCACAACATGGAAACGGTCAAACGCATGCACCCCGCCGTGAGACCTCAAGCCGACTACGATCGCTCGCTTCAGGTCCTGCGATGGATCCGGGAAGCTGGACTGGTAACCAAGACCAGCATCATGGTCGGGATCGGCGAGCGAGACGATGAGATCGACACCATTCTCTCGGACATCCGAACAGTCGCGGACGCCGACATCGTCACCATCGGCCAGTATCTTCAGCCCACTCGCAATCATCTTCCGATCGATCGCTGGGTTCATCCGGATCAGTTCGAGGCCTACAGGACCAGAGGGCTCGAACTTGGTTTCAAGGTCGTCGAATCAGGACCACTGGTTCGAAGCTCATATCACGCAGAAGAACAGGCGAGGAAGTTGTCGCCAGCCGATCAGCACACCGCCGGGGCGATGAAGACACTGCTTTCCAAGGCCCGCGAGAATCGATATCGATCCGCGTGATACAGGCCGCATGATCCGAATGATCCTCAATCTGGCCGTGACTGGTCGCTGATAACGATCTGGTCACTTGACCCGATGGATGTTGAATTGGACGTTGGGCTCATGCTTCATGACCAATCAATGTCCAGAACGTCTCCTGCCACAGGCTTGGACAATCGACGTAACGATCCCAGACTCGAAACAGACCGAGAAGTGCTGATTGCGTGGCACCATGCACCCGATCAGGGCGTTCGATACGGGGTTGTCAACGAAAGTCAGGGTGGCTGCCTCATCACCAGCACGGTTCCGCTCATCGAGGGGATGACGGGCACGGTACTCGGCCGCATTCCAACCAAGGGGCATCGATATTCGGCGTTGGTTGTCGCCTGGTCGCGACCAGTGGACGGAACATGGCATGTGGGACTGAGGTATCTCTCGTAGGCAAACGGCAGTCAGCCGGCCCATTTGCGTTCGCTGTCACGATTGCTCCTGGTGAGCATGCCTGCTTCACGAAACGCATCACGCAATCTTTCCAGAGCCGCCTGCTCGATCTGGCGAACCCGCTCTCTCGTGAGACCGACCTCGAGACCGGCCTCCTTGAGCGTCAGTGGATGCCGTCCTTCCAGCCCGAAACGCATCCGGATGACCCGTGCCGCCATGGGCTCGAATGTTGCGATGAGACGCCTCATCTTCTCCATGTCCTCGGATCGCTCTGCGATGACCTGTCCTGACTCGAACAGATCGTCAGGCTGCATCTCGACGGAGCGAGCGGAACCATCCTCATCGATCGTTGATCCCGTCGGTATCGCACGAGTGGCCGCCATCGTCCTCTGAATGACTCCGAGCTTGCTTCTTGGCACATTCATGGCGTCAGCCAGCTCCTCGGACGTGGGAGATCTTCCCAACCGGGTCTCCAGCTCCTTGACGGTCCTGTCCCAGGCCGCCATGCGTTGCCGCATATATGTCGGGACGTGAAGATGCTGGCCGAATTCCATAACCGCCTGCTTGATTGTCTTGCGTATCCACCATGTCGCATAGGTGGAAAACCGATTGCCCAGAGCGGGGTCAAATCGTTCAACGGCTCGAATCAGACCGATGTTCCCTTCGTTGATCAGATCCTGAAGCGACAGTCCCGCCCGCATGTTCTGCTTGGCGATGCTGACGACCAGCCGGAGATTGGCCTGGATCATTCGACGCTTGCAGTCCATGCAGTGATCGTTGATCACTCCCCAGGCCAGAGTCTTTTCCTCTTCAGCGGTCAGAAGCGGAATACGGCTGATCTGCTGTAGATAGAGATCCAGATTACTGCGAAGTTCGGAACATCCCATATGGCATTCCCACGCACGAGCCGTGCGGTGTTTCGGTGGTTCGAAAGTTGTCAGACAGTTGGTTGAGACGTAGAGAAATGAAGCGGTTTGGTCGGTCCGCCTGATTAGATACGCCTCCGAAGGGGGATGGTTCGCTGGTTCAGGGAATAGCCTTCAGGACCCCGTTTTCAGCCCTTAGGAGCCGGTTCCGCAACGATACCCTGCTCCTTGGCCCGCTTTTCGATGCCTCCAAGGAAGATCTCGGCAAGGGCCTCGTAGATGGCGGTCTTGCAGACGAGATGGGAGCATTCATAGCCCAGTATCGCCGCAACCATCAGGGGCAGCGTGACGAAGCGGGCATCCGTCATTTCAATCATGATGACAAAGACGGTAATCGGGCTTTGAACAACCCCAGCGAAGTAACTCACCATGAAGAGCATGATGACGAACTGGGGATTGATGCCGCCGAAGAGATCGTGAAAGAGATCGGCACACATATTGCCTAGACCGGCACCCACGGAAAGACTTGGATCAAACAGACCGCCGGGAATGCCGCTGATCAG
>MDTD01163998.1_pt1 | contig 22259 bp, 16 predicted proteins | sample 811221 | NCBI WGS metagenome assembly MDTD01 (sample SAMN05326646, study PRJNA326480) | marine metagenome | isolation source: seawater | place: Pacific Ocean: South West | collected 2011 | reverse complement strand
CGTGACGAAAAACGTCAAGGCGTACCACATCTTAAATACTCCGAAGGACATGCCCAGCATCAACGCGATGTTGGCGATGGCGAACGTCCCCATTGCCGCGCCGAGCGGTTCTTTGCCGACGTACACCGCGCCGTTCGGGGCGGCTCGAATGACCACTCCCAAGACGACGGTGGCGATAAAAAACCCACTTCCGAGCGTCGATCCGACGACAACGTTCAAATTCGGCGACACGCCTTCTGAGAGCTCGGAGACCTGCGCGTACAGATCCGGCGCTCCGTTCCCCAGCGCGAGCAGCGTCACGCCCGCCACCTCGGGCGACATCTTCATCATCGTCGCCGTGTACTCGAGCGCGGGCACGAAGAACGTTCCCGCCGCCACCGCCAACGCGTACGTCGACGCGATCGCGACCAGCACCAATCCCAACACCGGGAAAAACATCGTCTGCAATCCGAACGCCTCCTCGTCGCAATACGCGTATCTCAGATACGACCCCAACCTTCCCTTGCACGCCTCCGTCTCTCGCACGTGCGCGCACTTCGCCGCCCTATCACCGACCACCCTCGCCGGCGCGCACGGCCACGCCTTCTCCGCCGCTCTCGTGCGCTTGAACTGCTCGCGCAACACCTCCTTCTTCGACGGCGGCGGCGGCGGCGGTTCCGGAGCGCGTCCCCGCCGTCCTCCCAACAGCGCGCGCCCACCCCCCGTCGACGCGTCGCCGCCGACCGCGAGCGCGTCTTCCACCGACGCCATCGCGCGCGCTCCCGTCGCGCGCGCCATCGCGCGCGCGCCGAGAACGGCGACGAGAGCCGTCGTCATCAACGACCACCGACTCGACGATTCCCATCGTCCGCGGCCGCGCGCGCCGCCTCGCGCGCGTCTCCTCGCGCGCGCGCTCGACGCTCGCGCGCGCGCATCGTTCGCGCGCGTCTCCTCGCGTTCGCGCATGTCCGAGCCTCGTCGCGCGTCGACGCGCGAGCGCGACGGATTGTGCCGCACATTCGGGCGCGCGAGGAGGCTCGGACATGTCCGCGACCGCGCGATCGCGGCGACGCGCGGCGTCGACGACGACGGCGTCCATCGCGGCGCTGTTCGACGCGCGCGAGAGGCGACGCGCGGCGGCCGAGGGCGCGGCGACGACGACGAGTCGTCATCGACATCTTTCAAAAGCGGCGATGGATTTGGTCGAGCACGCGCGCGCGAGCGGTCGCGTGCGTCCGTCGACGGCCGCGGGGGCGGTGGAAATGTTTCTGAAACCGTACGGCCCGGACGCGGCGAGCGTGACGCCGACGTTCGCGGGGGATGAGTTTATTCGGTTTTGTCTCGAGCGACAGCTGGACGACGACGAAGACGAAGAAGAAGAAGAGGACGAGGAGGAGGATGAGATCGCGTCGAGCGATGAGGAGGAGGAGCGGGAGACTCGGACGCGATCGGGGAATCCGTCCGCGGCGACGGGAGGGGTGGTGGAGCTCGAGGTGGAGAGTGATTTATCGGATTCGTCGCCGCCGGCGAAGCGTCGCGCGCGCGCGTCGACGGCGAATCTGAATCGAGGGAACGATGACGACGAGATCGTCATTCTGAGCGATTCAGACGACGGGGACGATTCGGAGAGAGAGCGCGAGCGCGCGAGACGCGTGGTGGGGAACCATGTGATGGGTGGAAGCAAGGCGTGGTCGAGAGAGGACGGGTTCGGTCGAGCGACGGCGCCGGCGTTTACGGGGCGGGGCACGACGAACGGGGTGGAGTTTCGACGAGGTGAGGCGGTGTTGGCCATGGCTGGCGTCATAGCGCCCCTCGCGCGGAAACGACCGATGACGGCGACATCAGCGTCGGACGCGCTCGAGCGACGCGCGAACGAGACGCAAACCAATCCGCCCTCGGCGGCGCCGCGAGGCGCGCCGCCGGATGATTGGCGAGAGATGGATGATTTCGATCTCGCGAACAGAATGGTGTTCAAGAACCGTTCGTTTCGTCACTGTCAGCGCGATATTTGCGAGCAGAGCGTGCGAGGGTGCGATTGTTTCGTGTTGATGCCCACGGGCGGCGGAAAATCGTTGTGTTACATGCTCCCGGCGATTTTACAGGGCGGCGTAACAGTCGTCTGTTCGCCGCTCTTATCCCTCATCCAGGACCAGGTGTCGCACTTAGTGAAGGATTTCAGCGTTCCCGCCACTTTTCTCAGCTCGGCACAATCGCAGGGCGACGCCGTGGCGGTGTTTCGAGAATTACGCAAACGCCGTCCGACGATTCGATTGTTGTACGTGACGCCCGAAAAGCTCGCCTCGAGCGCGGCGTTGGCGGACGTGATGCGCGCGTTAAACGACAACGGGCTCTTGACACGATTCGTCATCGACGAGGCGCACTGCGTGTCGTCGTGGGGACACGATTTCCGTCCAGATTACAAGGCGCTGGGATGTCTGCGGAAAGACTATCCAAACGTTCCGATCACCGCGCTCACGGCGACGGCGACGCCGGCGGTGCGCGCCGACGTCATGAAGATATTAAAAATCACCAAGACGGCGCGATCGTTCGTCGTGACGTTCAATCGTCCGAACATCTCTCTCGCCGTGCGCCCCAAACGCGATCTCCACGATTTAGAAAAATTCGCCGAATGGATCGCCGACGAATTCGGCGCCGACGACGCCGGCATCGTCTACTGTCTCAGTCGCGACGAGACGGCGAGTGTCGCGCAGGCGTTGAACGACGCCCGCGCGCGTCGACATCGCGAGGGACTCCCACCCGGACCCAGCGCGACGTCGTATCACGCCGGCATGACGGATTCGCAACGATTGGCCGTGCAAAACAAATGGATGTCCGGAGACGTCGCCGTGTGTTGCGCGACGATCGCCTTCGGCATGGGCATCGATAAACCCGACGTTCGGTGGGTCGTGCATCACTGCGCTCCGAAATCTCTCGAAGGTTTATACCAAGAGGTCGGGCGCGCGGGACGAGACGGTCTCCCGGCGCGAGGCGTCGTGCTGTACGCGAGACAAGACATCGGACGCATCGAGCGATTGATTAAAATGCCGCAAAAGGGCGTCTCCAAGCGGAGTCGATTGGAAAAGTCGATTCCGCTCTTGCGCGCGGTGGAGACCTATCTCGAGGATCGTTCGACGTGTCGACGCGTGGCGTTATTGAAATATCTCGGGGAGAGCGTGTCCAGCGCCGTGTGCGCGCGCACGTGCGATAATTGTCGTCGGCGCGCGGGTCTGGAACCCGCCGACGACGCCGAGTGGGACGCCGCCGTCGCCGCCAAGGCGCCGCCGAAGAAACGCACCGCATCCGCGGGTGGGAAGACCAAACGCAAGCGCAAGTATAGCCGCGGTAAGCGAACCGCGAAATGACCGACCGGGAAGCGTGTGTTCTTGTAGTGTCTCAGCGCCGTCGTCGAGCGTTATCCGCCGGCTCGAAACTCCACGCCTCGACGGCGTCGACCCCTCGACCGCACTTTCGCGCGCGCGCACGCACGCACGCACGCGCGACCATGTCCGCGACGACGAGCGCGGCGATGTGCGCCCTTTCGACGTCCCGCGCGCGCGTGCGATGCGCCGCGAAACGCTCGAGCATCGAACCGCGCGTCATCTCTCGAGGTGGGCGTCCCGACGGGAACGCGCGCGGGGACGACGCCCCGACGCCGCTGAGCGACGCCAAGCGGGACTCGTTACCGCCGGAGATGTTGGTGGACGATCCCTGGGAGAGCGAATCGTTCGATGGAATCGGAAACGCGATGCAAAACGCGCTGGTGGCGATCGCGTTGATGGGCGCGGTGGCGGGCTTTTACGCGACGTCTACGTATAACGAAGGCGCGGTTGAGGTTGATTATCAGAGCTATTCGTCGCCGGAGGAGGCGGTGTCGGACACGTTGCGTAAGGTGAACGCGTTACAGAGCGCGCCGAGTGCGGAGGTGGAGGCGAGCGGCGAGGCGAGCGGCGAGGCGACGGAGGCGGTCGCGGCGAGCGAGCCAGAATCGTAGAGCGCGTGGTCGTCGGAATCGTTAGAGTTTTAAAGCATCGTCGTCTATTTTCGTGACGTTTTGCAATTTTTCCATCGCGAGCGCGTGACGCGCGGTGGCGAGTTCCTCGGCCAAAGCGGCGCGACGACGCTCGGCGAGGCGAGACTCCTTGGCGGTCAAGTCTCGAATCTTTTCCTGAAGCGCGCCGATGCGGTGTTCCAGACGCAATCGGTCCTCGCCCGCTGGCGTGGTGAGGTATTCGTTCACCAACGCCTCGCTCTTCGCCGCGGTGATCTCTGCGCTGAGTTGTCGACGCTCCGCCGTCCGCGCCGTCTGTCTGTGCGCCTCGACGCGACGCTCGAGCTCCTCGACGGTTCGCGCGCGATCTTTCAATTCGCACCGAAGTTCGATGTTTTCGTCGCGAACACGCTCGAGGGCCGCGTTCTTTTGCGTCAATACGTCGATAGTCTCCTCAGCGCGCGTCGCGCGACGAGCCGCCGCGTCCGATTCATCCGCGCGCTCGCGCGCCTCGACGCGCAGACTCTTCGTCTTCTCCAGGAGCTCCAAGCGCTCGCGCTCGCTCGCGCGCAAAGCATCGCCGCGTTCGCAAACGAGCGCCTCGAGCGAACGAATTTGATTCTCCAAGGCCGCTTCGCGGTCTCGTCCTCGCGCCGCGGTCTCGCGCTCGACCTCCATCGCGCGCTCCAGTAGCGTTCGGAGTCTCTTCGCGCGCCCACTCGTCGCCGTTTCATCTTCCATCAATCCCTGCGACCGCGAGACGTCAATTCATCGTCAGCTCTCGAATCGCGCGTATTTATGTGCACGAAACGTTTACCCATCGAACGTTCGACGCACCTTGAGGAGTCGCGAGCGCTCGAGGGTTCGGACGTCCAACGCATCCAACTCCTCCGTCGCCGCGGCGAGCTCGCCGAGCGCCACGGATTCATCGTTCGAATCCATCCCTCTCGACCGACGTCGCGCTCAAATGCTCAACGCAACAGCCGCGATAAAGCTACGCCGACCTCTCCTGCCTCGTCGATGAACGCGACGGAGGACGTGTGACGCGCCGTCTCCGCGCGTTCCCAAAAATAGAGCCTCAACAGTCTCACCACCGAGGTAACAACCCCACTCCGGTCCGCGTTGACCCGGCGTCATGGGCGTCCCATGGTTTCGAATCATCATGATGATCGTGATGCTCAGTTCGGACGACGTCGAGGGCGCGTTGGCCAACGTCGCGCACGCTCTCTTGGGTTGGTCCCTTCGCGAGCTCTTTCACATTCTTCAACAAGTCATCATCGTGCCCAAGCTCGTGCGCGCGGGGAGAGTCCACCCGGAGGTGTGGCGGCGGGCCAAGTTTCCTTGGACGGCGGTGTGTTTTCACCTCGCGTGCAGTGGAGGCGTGCAGTGGGGGTTACACAAGGCGGGGCGGGCGCGTTTGGGATATTTTTTGATAATCACCACCGGCGCGTTGCCCGTGTTCAAGTGTCTCACGTATCCGCGCGTGTGGCCCATGGTGCCGTTCGTGGCGTGGGTGCTGTACGCAACGTGGTATTTCGAGGGCGCGCAGGAGTTGTTCGTCGGTTTAGCTTTGTTCCAGGGCGTGGCCACGGCGCAGGAGACACGCGCGTATTACTTTGGGCCAAGCGCTACGTGGTCGTTCGCCATCTGGCTCGCCGCGTTCGCGGCGTCGTTTCCCATCGTAGTCATATTCGGGGCGGCGTATTTTTATTCTCACAAGTTTGAGCGGTTCATTCGACGAAGGAAGAAGCCCGAGTACGAGACGTTGTGGTTGTATTTCGAGAGGTACGCACGCGCATTGGGATACTCTGATGAGGAAGGCGAGGATCCGTTTCGAGTCCTCGGCGTCGGTCGTCACGCCAGGTCGTCGCAGGTGCGCAAAAGATACAGAGACTTGAGCATGCGGTATCACCCGGATAAGACCGGGAACGACCCATCGAAGAAGGAGCTGTTTCTAAAGATACAAAAGGCGATGGAGATGATCACCAACGGCGTCGCCGACGATGCCAGACCCGCTCGCGAACAGGCGGTTCGCGATCGAGTCTTCGCCACCATCGCGCGATGTGGCTCCTTATGGACCATCGTCGCCATTTGGATCGTCATTTCCATCGGTCACGGCGTGGTGCACCTCGCCAAACGCCGCGCGGACGACGAATCCGGCGCCGCCGACGGCCGCGAGCCCATGACCGTGGGTCCATCCTTCGTCGGCGCCAACATCTTCGGTTTCAACCGCCACCGTCTTCGCCCGCGCGGCGTCGAAAATCTCAACGCCGGCGGCGCCCGCGTCGTCGGAAATCGCCGCGTCACCGCGCCGAGCGGTCCCGCGCCCGTCATCGACGCCGACGCCGACGAAATCGAAACCACCGCCGACGACGACGCTTCCCCGAAAACCTCCACGAACGACGGTCGAACGAGTTAGAATAATTTCATAGATAATCCTAGTCGCTTCCAGTCTGCACCGCGACGCGCTCGAGCGCTCGCCTCGTCTCTCGCGCGGTCTCGCCCTCGTCCGTCGTCGCTCCAGGGTCACCAGCCACCTCGGAATCGTATCCACGTCACACGCGCGCGCGACGGACGCACATGTCGACCGCCGGCGCGTTCGTGACGAGCGGGAACGTCGACGGCGTCGCTTCGCGGCGACTCGCGCGATGCGCGCGCGGCGTCGCGACGGTGCGGGCGACGCGCGGGACGATGGGGACGACCGCGCGGTGTGGGACGGGGACTTCGCGCGCGATTGAGCGCGCCGCGAGGCGTGGGCGAGCGATGGTAACGTCGGGGCGCGGGGAAGAGGTTTTCGCGCGCGCGTCGAGCGCGTCGATGAGCCTGGACGAGGACGAGGACGGAGAGACGGTGGAGATAAGATCGTCGCCGGCGAGCGGGAGGGCGAGACGGGGAGGCGTGAGCTCGACCTCGAGCGACTCGCGCGCCGAGGAAGAACCGCTGACGTACGAGAACGCGGCGTTGGAGCGTAAGGGAGAGCGACGAGTCGGTGTGCTCTCCTCGCGCGGGTCGACGATGCAGTTGTTGGGGAGCGAGGAGGCGACGACGTCGGGTGAGGGCAAACCGCTGAAGATCAACCAAGACTTGACGCTGTATCGCGCGCGAAAGCTGCGGAACGAGGCCGGGTTCATGAAGTCGAAGGACGATAGGTTGTCGAAGCGATACGAGGCGATCGCCATGTTCGAGAAGGCGATGGCGTACGACGTGACGGACGGGCGGGCGTATTGCGGCATCGGGAAGATTTTGACGCAGATGGGTCGACTCGACGAGGCGCGAGAGGTGTACCAAGCGGGCGTGGACGCAAAGGGTGGTGATAACGCGTACCTCTGGGTGGCGCTCGCGGTGCTCGAGGAGAAGGCTGGTAACAAGGTGTTGGCGAGAAAGTATTACGACGCGGCCACGGCGGCGGATAAAACGCACGCCGCCGCCTGGCACGGATGGGGCACGCTGGAAAAGAACATGGGCAACTACCAACGTGCGAGAGAGCTGTACATTAAGGGTATTCGACAAGTTCCTCCACAAGAGGCGTCGGCGCACTTGTACCACTCGCTCGGCGTGATGGCGTTCGAGCGAGGTCGTACCTCGGAGGCTCGGGAACACTTTAGACAGGGCGTTCGCACGGAAGCCGGTAGAAACTCAGCAGCCATCTGGCAATCGTGGGCAATCTTGGAGGGTCAAGCGGGAGACGAGGAACAGGCGCGCAAGCTATTCCAGAAGGGTTTGATGGTGGCTCCGAAGAGCAAATACATCTGGCTGGCGTGGGGCACGTGGGAAGCCAAGCTCGGATACGTAGACCGCGCCAAGGAACTTCTTGCCAAGGGCTGCAAGTTGAACCCGTTAGATCCATACTTGCTCCAAGCCTTGGCCAGGCTCGAAGCCGAGCAAGGTGATCTGGAGGCGGCGAGAAAATATTTCGACCAAGGCACCGTGCTCGATCCCACGCACCAAGCCAACTGGAATGCGTGGGCGATGGCGGAGTGGCGAGCGGGAGAGATCGATCGGGCGCGCAACCTGTTTCAGCGGGGCGTGTGGGTGAACCCGAAACATATCAACGCGGCGAATCTTTTCCACGCCTGGGGTGTGCTCGAATCGCGCGAAGGGAACATTTCTCTCGCGCGTCAACTGTTCAAGTGCGCCGTCAACGTCAACAAGAGCAGCGAGCGCATCTGGCTCACGTGGGCCATGATGGAAGAGAACCAAGGCGATGATATTCGCGCGATAGAGATTAGAAACATGTGCTCTCAGCGAATGGCGGAAGCATCCGTCGGCGAGACTGATTTGTCTCCCGCTGCAGGCACTTTCCGCCCGCTCATAGAGACACTTTCGTCCCTTCTCGGTCTCGAGGCACCCAGAGTGTCGACAGAGGAAGAAGAGCGCTTCGATTCTACCGAGCTCTCGGAAGCTGAGCTCATGTACGGCAACGCAGACTCGGGATCGGCCTGATGAGGATTACTCTTTACTTCGATATGTAAACGCACTTTACAAGTTTATACATAACTTTTCTCGGTCGCAAAACACGCGGTATTTACGCCAACGCCTTGGCGATTTGCGCCTCGACGGTCGCCGCGGGCTTGTTCGCGTCGATTCCGGTGACCTTTTCCTTCTTGTTGTAGTAATCGATCACCGGAGCGGTTTGCGTGTGGAACGCCGATAATCGCGACTTTAACGTCTCGGCGTTGTCATCCTTTCGCTTCATGAGAGGCTCACCCGTGAAGTCATCCTTACCCGGAACCTTCGGCGGCGCAAACTTGGTGTGGTACGATCGACCGCTCGCCTGGTGGATCCATCGTCCCTCCACTCGCTCGACCAAGACTTCATCCGGAACTTCGAAATTCAGAACGGAGTCGATGGCGACGCCCTTCGCGCCCAACATCTCATCCAGCTTCACCGCCTGCGGCACCGTTCTCGGGAAACCATCCAAGATGAAACCATTTCTGCACTCTGGCGCCTTGATGGCCTCCTCGATGATGCCGACGACGATGTCATCCGACACGAGCGCGCCGCTCTCCATGGCTTGCTTTGCCTTGACGCCGTTCGGGGACTTGGCCGCGACCGCCGCGCGAAGCATGTCACCGGTGGCGAGATGGCAGATGCAGTGCTCCGCCTTGATTTTCGGCGATTGTGTGCCCTGTTTGCGAGACGCGAAACGCGGTCAGTCGACGCTCGGGCGCTCGAACGCGTAGACGATGGTCGAGTGACTCGGTTGGGGACGGCGGTCGACATCGCCGCACCTTGCCGCAGCCCGGCGGGCCGATGAGGATCAGACGCTTCTCGGGCTTCGTCTGACACTCTAAGCGTCGAGCGATCTCTGCCATGAGGGCGTCGGTGGGGACCTCCTCGAGCGACATGACGACGACAAAACAGACCCCGTTTGAGGTTTTCTCGCGAGGCGCGCGACGCTTTCTCTGTTTGTGGACTCTCGAGGCTAATGCGAGCTCGCTATCGATTGAAATGGTGTCTACTTCTGCTTGCGTTTACCGTCCAGGGCGCGGAATCGCGCGTCCCAGTTCGCCTTGACGGTCTCTTCGAAGTCCTCCTCCTCTTCGTCGGCGGCGCGCGCGTTGACGTCGGTCGGCGACCAAGGGTCGTCGGCGGCGGCGCCGCCCGCCTTGAGCTTCCGCTCGGCGTCTCTGTCGCGAGAGACGCCGAATTCGATGGTTTTGGCACCGAATAATAATCCGGAACCGATGATCGCGAGTGGGAGTAATTTCGCGCTCGCGGCGGCGGCGATGGATCCTCCGAAGACGCCGAGAAAGCCGAGCGCCGGAAGGCTGAGCAAGAGCACCAACGCGCCGACGAGACTCGCCACCGCCGCCGTTCCGACGAACATGAGCAACAGTCCCGGAAGCGCCAACACGGCGACACCGACGACGACCGGCAATACCGCGGCGGATATGGCCGCGCTCACGCCCCCGGCGACCGCGGTGGCGACGGACGCCGCCGTGAGCGGATATTCTCCCACCCAGCGGATGAGACCTTTCGACCCGCCCAACGGCGACGCCGCGGGGATCTCGTCCGCGGCGAACTCGCACAGTTGCTTCCAACGCTTGCGAATCTCCTTTTCTCGGCTCCACCACAGAAACGCGGTCGGGGACGCGGCCGCGCGGCGAGATGAACGACGGCTCGCGCACCGCGTCGAGGCGAAAGATGCGCGCTCGGTCGCGCGCACGGCGGCGCGGAAGGAGACGGCGCGCTCGTGACGCGCGCGACGCGATGACGTTGACGCGGGCGTCGCGACGAGCGAGGCGTTGACGGCGCGCGCGGCGATCATGACGGCGAGCGCGCGGTGACGTCTGAGGGCTTGGCGCGAGCGTCCGCGCGGCCGAAGAATAAATACCGAGAGTTGAATATTTACAGACCCACGAGGGATTCACTGAGCGCCCACAGACGACGCGCCTCGTCCATGTCATTAGATTCTTTACTCGATTCCGTGGGCACGAAGGCGTGACCGGTCGGGGGCGTCCCCGGCGAGAGCGTGTTGTTGTAGTACAAGCCGCCTCGGTCGCCGCCGAGCGAAGGATCGGTGAGCATGAAGACGAGGCAATCGCCGCCTCCGGACACCGTCTCCGCGACGTGAAAGACGTTGTTCACGGCGAAATCAAAGACTTTGACGAAGAGTGGATTTTGGTTTCGGAACAGACCGGTGCGAGTGATGAGTCCGGGACCGAAGGCGTTCACGGTGATTTTCGAGTTTCGCTCGCGAAGACGTCGCTCGAGTTCGTACGTGAACAGCAAATTCATGAGTTTGGAGTCCTTGTACGCCTTGTCCGCATCGAACTCTTCCCCGGACGCCATCTCGAACGCCGCCCCTTGGGTCTCGATGCCGGATAAGTCACCGAGCGTCGCGCCCTTGCCCACGCCGCCTCCGGGCGACGCCGGGTCGTGCACCTCGGACGCCGTCACGACGATTCGCGGATGCGTCTCCGAGCTCTTCTCCAGCTCATCGAGAAGCATGTTCGCCAATAGAAAGTGTCCCAGATGATTCACCCCCACCGTCTCCTCGAAATTTTCCTTGGTACGATGCACCACCGGGTCGCCCGAGTACTCGACGCCCGCGTTGAGCGCCAACGCGTCAACGCCACCGTTCGCGCGCACCTCTCTCGCGAACGCGCGCACCGATTCCAAACTCGCCAAATCACACCCGTAACATTCGACGTCATCATCCGCGACCGCGTTCGAGTACTCGAAAATCTCTCGCTTCGCCGCCTCCGCCTCGGCGCGCGTTCGACACGCCAACGCCACCGTCCACTCCCCGCTCGCCGCGAGTTTCTTCGCCGCGTCGAGTCCGATCCCCGAGTTCGAACCGGTGATCACGACGCGCTTCTTCCTCTTCCCACCCTCCTCTTCGTCGTCCTCGTTCGCGCGCGCGGCGAACGCGACCGACGCGCACAGGAGTCCCATCGACGCGAGCGCGTCCCGACGCGAACGCGTCGTCGTCGCGTCGTCACCGCGCGCGCGAACGGGCGTCGCGCGCGTCATCGTCGTCGTCGGTCGTCCTCGCGTCACCGTCACCGTCGCGCGCGTCATCGTCGTCCGCATCGCGAGCGTCATCGCTGTGTGACGCCGCACTCGTCGTCTCGAGGAAATCCCACGCATGCGCGCGGCCTCCACGGTGCGATCCCTCCGAGCGCCGAAGACGCGAATCGTCATGGGCGCCAGAGCGTCAAGACCGCGCGCATTTCTCGATAACGCCGACATCCCGGGCGTCTCGAACGGGTGCGAGGGCGCGCCCGAATCGAAGTGGAATCGAGGCATGAACTTGCCCATCGTCGCCGACGAGAGCGTCATGTCGCAAAAGGCGCACGGAACGTGCGAACGACCGGTGATGCGCGATCTGCGCTACGGCGTCGATCGCGAGCTCGCGGATCGAATCTGTTGTTTCAACAGACACTACGCCGAGCCCGCGGGATCGGGCTGGAACACGCGGTGGACGGCGGAGGTCTCGGGGGAAAAGGAGGTGACGTATTACGATTCGGTGAGCGGGAAACCGCTGTTCATCGCGCCGAGAGGGCGAACGTGGGAAGAGTTTGAGAGAGAGTCTCGCGCGCACGGGTGGCCGAGCTTTCGCGACGCGGAGATGGTGCCGGAAAACGTGCGGTGTCTGCGCGACGGCGAGTGCGTGAGCGTCGACGGGACGCATCTCGGACACAATCTTCCAGACAGATTGGGGAATCGATACTGCATCAATCTCGTCTCCGTCGCGGGGAATCCGGTGGAGGAAGGCGCGTGAGGACGGACGACTTCTCGATTCTCGAACCTCGCCACCGAATGAAAGAATGAATACTACATGATTACATCGTCGACCCGCGCGTCGTCTCCTCGCGTCGTCTCACCCCGCAAAGTCGAGTAAGAGCTGCGGTAAGACGCGCTCGAGATGTTCGCCGTCCACCGCGCGCGCACCCTCGACGTCGGCGAGCGCGCACGCGCGATGCGTCGCCTCCTCGATGAACGTTTCAATGAACTCGGCGAGTCGCTCCAACGCCTCGGGCTTGGCGTTGGCGTCGAATTCGCGAGGCGGTGCACCGTTCGCGCGTTCTTTTTCGTCATCGAGCGTCCACGCGCGACGCGCGATGGCGAGAACGAGCTCGAGCGGAAGTTCGTTGGCCATGACGACGCGCGTCGGCGTGTGCGGACGCGAGGCGCGCTCGACGTCGCATTGTCGTACGGTGGATGAGAGGTGAAATGGTGGACTACAGTGTGTGCTAAGCGACCGTGTTCGGTGGGTTCAGATCCAATCGCCCTCCTGGAGTTTGAGAGGGAGGTAAATTTGGCTCAGGTATTGGAAACCGTAACTCGAGAGCGCCTGGATTTCCGCCTTGGTCTTCGTCTCTAACATGATGTTGATCTCCTTGACCCAATCTGGATTGCTCTTGATGAAATCTTCGTTCAGCATGTGCTGACCGGTCTCAATATCCTTCGCGGTCATCTCCAGTCTGCATTGCTCGGGGATTTTAAACTTGTCCAAGTCGCTCGGTCGAACGCCTAGCCACTTGATGTCCGGCGTCGTCAGGTTACCGCTATCGAACGCCATGTTTTTCGATCCCTGCATGTACACAGAGATGATTTTCAAACCGTACGGATCGGCGTCCACCAAGGCGAGGACGGGGATCTTCAGGTCGCGCTTCACCTTGCTCAAAAACAGTCGGGTGGCGACGTCCGGTTGACCTTTGGCGGTGATGATGATGCACGGATACTTGTTGTAAAATCGATCCTCGGCGAGACGCATGAAGGCGGCGTCCTTCTCCACGAGTAACACGAATTTAGCGTCGGATCGCATGTCGGACACCTTGTCTATGTTGCTAGGAATCGCCTTCCCGCCGACGCCCATCTTGGTGCAGTCGATTTCGTCGCCGTCCTCCTTGTATTGCAAACGTCCCACGACGACCCCTTTCTCTGACGCCACGACGTGTAACGAGTTCCGCGTGCATCCAAGCATGCACGATATGTCATCCAGTACCGCGTCCGAGTCCTTCTGATCCTTGAACAACTTAACATCCGTGTAAAACAAGTCCCGTTTCGTCACGTGAATCCCGCGACTCAGCACCTGGTGCACCAACTGCATCACCCTCGTCAGGATGGTCACCTTTCGCACGCTCGACACCGTCGCGAAGTTCGCCTTGGTGGTTTTATTTTTGAGCACGATTCGATCGAGCTCCTCGAGGTACACCTGATCCGTCGCCCCTCGACTCGGCAAGACGTATTCGAACCCGTCGCCCGCCAGGATGCTCCTCGCCGCGGAGATCATCACCTGTTCGATCGCCGCCGCGATGACGTCCCCGTCGCGATCCTCCACCTCGCGATACTTCTTCGACAGCGCCACGTCCTCGAGCGTGCGCCTCGAGCACGCGCCCGCCTTCATCGCGCGCTCGAGCGCGCTCACGCGCGCGATGACGTTCGACAACGACCCGGCGCGTCCGTCTTGGCCGTCGCGCAGGCGCTCGAGGGCAAAGTTCACGCCCTCGTCCGGCGTCGCGCGCTTACGACCGCGCGACGACATCTCGTCGGACCCGATCCGTCGCGGCGTCGGCGCGTGACGTCGGCGCGTCCACCGTCGCGCGCGTCGCGCGGCGAGCGGCTGGCGGATGGATTTTGAACCTTCGGCTTAACCAGTCGTGACTCAATACATGAGTACCTACTCCACCACCGATCAGGACTCGTCGTGGGAGTCGACGTCGACGCCCATCGGTCCCCGCGCGCGTCACACGACGTCGTCGTCGACGACGACGCGCGGACCGATCGACGCGCGCGCGCGAACGACGCTCGGCGTCATGTTTGTCTCGAGCGCGGCGCGAGGCGCGGCGTCGCGAGGCGCCAGGCGCGCGGTGGCGACGCCGGGCGCGCGAGGGAAAAGCGTCGCCGTCGGGGCGCCGGCGCCGACGCGCGCGACGGTGATGCGCGCGACGACGCGGGCGGTGGCGCGAGGCGCGAGCGCGATCGCGCGCGCGAGCGCGAGGCCGACGTTCGTGACGACGCCCATCTATTACGTGAACGACCAGCCGCACATTGGACACGTGTACACGTCGACGGTGGCGGACGCGTACGCGAGGTATCGCCGCGCGAGAGGGGAGGACGTCTTCTTTCTCACCGGCACGGATGAACACGGATTGAAGGTCGAACAGAGCGCTGATAAGCGCGGGATCGAACCGCGGGCGTTGGCTGATGAGAATAGTAAAAAGTTTCGAGACGTCATGACGACGTACGATATTTCATTCGACGACTTTATTCGGACGACGGACGCGCATCACGAACGTCAGGTGCAGGCGTTCGTGAAACTGTTGCAAGAGAGGGATGCGGTGTATTTGGGGAGGTTCGAGGGGTGGTACGACGAGGGACAGGAGGAGTATTACACCGAGTCCAAGGCGAAGGAGCTCGACTACAAGAGTCCGATTAGCGGCAAGGATATGGTGCGCTCGAGCGAAGAAAACTATTATTTCCGTCTGAGCAAGTTTCAAAAGGAGTTGGAGGCTTTGCACGCGGACAATCCTGAATTTTTGACGCCGAGCGCGCGGCGGAACGAGATGATGGGACGATTGAGTGAGGGTTTGAATGACGTGCCGATTTCGCGCACCAACTTCAAGTGGGGCATCCAAATGCCGGACGACGAGAAGCACGTCATTTACGTGTGGATCGACGCGTTGATGAACTACATCACCGCCATCGGGATCGGAGATGGGAAAGACTCCGCATTGTACACCGATAGATCCAAGTATTGGCCCGCGAGCATGCACATCATGGCGAAGGAAATCTCTTGGTTTCACTCCGTCATCTGGCCCGCTCTCCTCATGGCGCTCGATTTGCCGCTGCCACAGCGCGTGCACGCGCACGCCTTTTGGATTCGCGAGGGACGGAAAATGTCAAAGTCACTGGGTAACTTTGTCGACTTGGCGTGCATGGACCGATTCAAGGAACACTACGGCTTGGACGCCATGCGATACTACCTCGCCGTGGAGGGACCCATCGGCGCGCAAGACGCCAACTTTAGCACCGACCGCGTCCAGGAGGTGTACTCGAGCGATCTCGTGAACACTTTGGGTAACAGCGTGAGTCGAACGACGGCCATGATCAACAAGTACTTCGGTGGTGAAGTGCAGAGTGAAGAGAAGGATGGCGAGCGGGTGACGTTTGACAACTGGGATTGGCCGGCGCGAACGACGGCGCAGGTCGAAGACGCCATGGCGGCGTACGACAAATTAGATTTGCCGCGCGCCGCGGCTGCGGCGAAGAATATCGTCATGGATGTCGACTTGTTCATCACCGAGACGGAACCGTTCCGCATGGCGAAGGATGAGACGAAGCGCGCTGAATTGGAGGCATGCTTGTATCAGTGCTTGGAAGCTCTCCGCATCGCCGCCGTGCTTTTGGAACCGCTTATGCCGAACAAAATGGCGGAATTCGACGCCGGTGTCGGTCTCGGTGCAGGGTCTTTGGAGGAGCGCATCCGCTGGGGGGGCTTGAAGGCGGGGACAAAGGTGACGAAACTCGCGCTGTTCCCTCGCGTCGAAGGCTTGGATGAAAACGGTGAAGCCGTCAAGGCGTAATCGGCGAACGCGTGCTGCAATATTACCGTATCGTTTACATGCTAGAGAATAATGTTATCGAAACCCCATTTTCTGTTTGTAGCTCAACTCCTCTTGAAGCGTGAGTCTGTCGTGCGCCCAGTTGCTACTACTGCGGCGACGGTCTCTGCTCGACTTTTTGAAGATTTTACCCAAGCTGCATGTGAGGCTCGGGTTGGGGAAGATCTCGTCCGGATCCACGTACGACTGCGCTCTGAGCTGAGGAACGAGCGCATCGCCGCGCGCCCAGCTCGGAATCATCTTCTTCGGACGTTCATCGTCTTCGCTGTCACTACTACAGTACGGCGAAATCGGATAAGACTCGACCGGCGTGCGGCTGTGCGTCGACGCCGATGCGAAATTCGTCTTGAAGATGGAACGAGTCGGGGTTCTCGCTGCGGACGATTGCGGTTGCGGGTGACCGTGGATCGCCGCTTGCGCATTTTCGAGCAGACGTCGTCGCTTTTCTGCTTCGCTCGACGCGGACGCGGTGAAACCAGACTGAGGACTTGCTCGCTTTGTGGAAGTCGGCGCCGCTTGCTTGATAATCTCACGCATGGTCGCCTTTTGCTCTTCGAGCATTTTCGCCCACTTGTTCTTCTCCAAAGCCGCCTTTCTTTGCGCCTCTTCCTCTTGAAGTCTAAACTGGGCCAAACGTTCTTGGCGCAAACGGCGCTCTTCACGCTCTCGCGCCTCTTGATCCGCTTGCTTCGCCTTTCTCAGCTGCATCTCAACCTCGCGTCGCTTGCGTTCTTCCTCCTTTTGGCGCATCTCGCTCTCTAATTGGCGTCTACTCGCCTCATCCGCTCGAGATCGAGCCTCCATCGCGCGCTTGAGTCGGTTCATCACACCGTTCAATTCCGCGGTGCTCGCCGGCAACAAGACTGATGGAATCTTCTCTTGCGGTTCGGATTTCTGAGCGGACGCCGCCGCACTGGCCTTCAACGTTGAATGGAAAGCTTTTGCGTGCGCTGGCGTCAAGAAAGACTTTTGCGTCGACAGAGGCGCCAGATCGACGGCGCTGGACATCGGGGCGTTCTCCGGTTGAATCATAAACGACTCCGTGAGACTGCGCTGATCGACGGGATTTTTCGGTGCGATGGTGCGCGGCGCAATCACCGGAACGGTGGAAGCGACCGATGCGGTTGTCGTTTTCACTTCAGAATTCGTCGTCTTCTCCACGGGAGTGGGTTTATCCTTCGGCTTTTCAGCCGCGTTTGTTCGAGGAGAAATTTTCAACTCCGTCGACACAACCGTCCCACTCGCCTGAGCGTTCTTCGCCGCGAGCGCGGGAATGTCAGCCTTGAGAAACGCTAAACCGTTCGCTCTCGCTTTGGCGCGCTTCTTTTTATCGCTAGATTCTCCCGCGAACACTGGTTCCTTTTGGCCATCCGCCTCTTGCGCGGCGCCCGCGGCAGACTCGGACCCGCCGCACTTCTCGACCGACGCCTTCGACGGCGACGAGGACGGCGCGTTCGGACGCTTCGCACTTCGCACGCTCTTTCTCGTCACGCGTTCGCTCGATTTCGCCGCGGTTTGCCACGCAATCTTCTTCACATTCTTCGGAGTTTGCACGTCGGCGTAGTCGCGCGCGGCGAGCGCGCGCTCGCCGTGCTCCGCCTCGCCTCTCTCGACCGAATCCGCCGCGTTCGGCGACAAATCTCGCGCTGGCGCACCATTCTCGACCGAATCTTTCGTCTTCACCGCCGCCTCTGCGCCCACGCTCGCGCCGCTCGCGTCCGAGCCCTTCTCCGCGTCCTCGTTTCGCTCGAGGGGAACCTTACCGTCCCGCGCCGTCCCCGCCGTTGTCTCATCCCCCACAGGCGCCGGTTCGCTCCCATTCTCCCCTCGCCTCGCGCGTAATCCCTTCCCAGGTGTCGCCTCCGTCCCTCCCCCCCTCTTCTGCGCGCTCGCGAGCTTCTTCGCGCTCCTCGGTCGCGCGCCGCTGCGCGTTCGCCGCCGCGTCGCCGCCGGCGTCAGTCTCTTCGTCCCCGCGTTCGACCACTCTCCCACGTCCACCCTCGTCTCAAAACGCGCGCGCATCGCCTCGCGCGCGCACACGCACCTCTCTCGATTCTCTTTCCCTCCAACCTCGCTCCACGACGCCGTCACCGCCTCTCTCTCTCGCGCGCGTCGTCTCGCGCCCTCCGCCAATCCCGCGATCGCCCCGCGCGTCCTCTCCCCACCCTCGCTCGCGCCCTCGGTCCGATCGCTCGCGTCCCCGAACGCATCCCATCGCGCCCGTTCACACCTCTCCCGCATCCTCTCCCTCACCTCTCTCCCTCTCGCCCGCATCCACGTCATCGCATCGCGCGCCCGCGTCACCGTCTCGAACGGCTTTCGCGTCGTCGTCCGCATCGTCGTCGCCGTCATCCCGTCCCCCGTCGTCTCCTCCGTCGCTCGACGCGATCGCGACGCGGAGATTTTTTTTCCCGCGTCACGATCGCGACCGCGACGACGCCGAACGGCCGCTCGCGCGCGACGCGATGACGCGTCGACGACCGACCGTTCGCCGTCGCATCGCATCCGCCACCGAGGTCGAGCGACGAGCCGTCGGACGCGTGGTGAAAGGGACACGTACACCGGTCGTGACTCGTCGATGGGGACACACGGGCGGGCCCACTTGCGGCCCACCCTCGGACGCGTGGACAGACGAATCGGCGTTTGGGTGTCTGGAAGGGGGTACTTCATGGGTCACGATCGGTGGAACGGAACTCGCCCATCCCATCCGAGCACCGCGCGCGAGGGTCTGGTCTTTCCCCTCGACGCGTTTTCGTCGTCATGGTCGGTCTCAAACCCCAATACGGGGTTTAACACCGTAAAGGAAGTGTGTACGATTGATGAAAGATGAAACGGTCGATGCGCGGACGTCCGTCGTCGTGACGCCACGTGGCGCGCGTGGCGGCGGCGGGGGGGACACATCGACCGGTCGTGACCCGTCGGTTTCACCCCTCGGCGCCACGTGGCGGTGGGCGAGGGATTCGGGTGTGCGGTGGGTGCGTGCGGCGGGCGCGCGCGCGACCGCGCGTCATAATACGGCGCATAATACAGCGCGTGAGAGACCGACCTTCGTTCGTCGTCTCCGTATCGTATCGTAACGTCGAGCGCGAGTAATACGCGCGCGTGACAAAGCCTCTCGGTGAGGGGAAACGCGTTTTCAACTTGATTTAATTAATACCCACTATGACGATGGATTCCGGACACACGGGGTACATTCTCGTCTGCATGGCGCTCGTGAACCTCATGACGCCGGGCTTGGCCTTCTTCTACGGGGGGTTGGTGCGCTCGTCCAACGTGCTCACCATCATGATGCAAAATTACGTCTCCATGGGCTTGGTGACCATCATTTGGCTCGTTTGGGGATACTCTCTGTGCTTCGGTACGTCTAAGAACGGCGTCATCGGAAGTGCGAGATCGCATTACATGCTCGAGGATACGCTCGCCATCAATCCAGACGTCGCCGGAGGAATGCCCGAGCTTCTCTTCGCCGGTTTCCAAGGCATGTTCGCCGTCATCGCGCCGGCTCTCATGACTGGCGCGTTCGCCGATCGCGTGCGATTCGTGCCGTACATCATCTTCATCGTCGTCTGGGTGCATCTCGTGTACTTCCCCTTCTGCCACTGGGTGTGGGGAGGCGGCTGGATGGCTCGCCAAGGCGTCAAGGATTTCGCCGGCGGCATTGTCGTGCACACCACCGCCGGTTTCTCCGCCTTGGCCACCGTCATGGCTTTGCCCAACCGCCAAAAGCTCGAGGGTAACGACGTCGACACGAACCCGCACAACATTCCGTTCGTCGCTCTCGGTACCGGTCTCCTCTGGTTCGGTTGGTTCGGCTTCAACGGAGGTTCCGCCCTTGCCGCCGACGGTTCCGCCGTCGTCGCGGCGATGAATTCTGAAATCGCCGCCTCCACCGCGCTCTTCTTCTGGCTCTTGCTCGAATGGAAGATGGAAGGCAAGCCTACCCTCGTCGGTGCGTGCGTCGGCGCGATCGCCGGTTTGGCCACGATCACGCCCGCCGCCGCCTTCGTCAAGCCGTGGGCCGCCCTCGTCATCGGCATCCTCTGCGTGCCGTGGTGCTACGCGTGCATCGAGCTCACGAAGAAGTACAACCTCGACGACGCCCTCGACGTGTGGGCCGTCCACGGTATGGGTGGTCTCCTCGGTACGCTCTGCGTCGGTATCTTCGCCAACAACGACGTGGCAGGCTTTGAGGCTGGCGGAAAGCTCTTCGGCAAGCAACTCCTCGCCGTCGTCGGCTGCGCCGCGTACTCCTTCGTCATCGGCTACGGCACCATCAAGGTGCTCGAAAAGTTCATGCGGGTCGTCCCGGGTGAAGACGAAATGAAGGTTGGCCTCGACGTCTCCATGCACGGCGCCAAGGCGTACACGGAGGACGGCAGCGTCTCCAAGAAGGGTTCCGCCAACGTCTAAATACGCGACGACCCGTTCCGCCGAGGTCGCGACGCGCCGCGCGCGACGCGTCGTCGCGTGACATCAATACGTCATCCGTCATCGACACGCGCGCCCGAACGCGTACATAACCGCGCACATAATCACCGCGCGCGTTCTAATCATAATACATCGATACGACCACCCCTCGCCGCCCGACCCCTCGTTCGCCGCCCGGCCTCGGCGCGCGCGCGAGAGCCCTCGACCCTCGACCGCGCCCTCGACCGCGTGGTCACACGCCGACGCGCGCGACGCCGCGTCGAGTCGCGTTCGGTCGTTCGACGCGACGAACGCGCGCACGAACGCATCTCGACGCGTGAGGTGGACGCATCCCGAACGAGCGAACGAAGGCGCGCGCGCGACGAGTCGCCATGCGCATCCAAATCAAGGGCGGCGTCTGGAAAAACACCGAGGATGAGATCCTCAAGGCGGCGGTGATGAAGTACGGGAAGAACCAGTGGCCGAGAATCTCGTCGCTGTTGAATCGGAAGTCGGCGAAGCAGTGTAAGGCGCGATGGTACGAGTGGTTGGATCCGAGCATCAAGAAGACGGAGTGGACGAGGGAGGAGGACGAGAAGCTGTTGCACCTGGCGAAACTCATGCCGACGCAGTGGAGAACGATCGCGCCGGTGGTGGGAAGGACGCCGAGTCAGTGTTTGACGAGGTATGAGAAGTTGTTGGACGCGGCGTGCGCGAAGGATGACGAGTACGACGCGGCGGATGATCCGAGAAGGTTGAGACCCGGGGAGATCGACCCGAATCCGGAGACCAAGCCGGCGAAACCCGACGCGGTGGACATGGCTGAGGATGAGAAGGAGATGCTCGCGGAGGCGCGAGCGAGATTGGCGAACACGAAGGGGAAGAAGGCGAAGAGAAAGGCGCGGGAGAAACAGCTCGAAGAGGCGAGGAGATTGGCGGAATTGCAAAAGAAGAGAGAGCTCAAGGCGGCGGGCATCGCGCACGTGCGTCGAGCGAAACGGGTTCGTGGGGTTGATTACAACGCCGAAATCGCGTTTGAGCGCAAACCGGACGCGGTGATGTATGACACTCGTGAGGAGGACGAGGCGTACGCCAAGGCGCAATCGTCCAAGGTGTTTAAGCCTGTCACCGTCGCCGAACTCGAAGGGAAGAAGAGCGCGAAACAGATTGACGAGGAGAGCAAGAAGCGCGAATTAGCCAGGCAAAAGATGCACGAGCGACGCGATATGCCCGGTGCCGTGGAACAGGCGCTCAAGGTGAACGACGCGTCTTTCACGAGGCGATCCAAGCTCATGTTGCCGACGCCGCAAGTGTCCAACCAAGAGTTGGAAGAAATCGCCAAGATGGGGAAAGCGGGACTCGGATTACTCGACGACGGAAGCGCGACGCCCTCATCTGCGCTCTTGGAGTCGTACGCGCCGACACCCGCGATGTCGTCCGGTATCGCCGCGCGCACACCGCTGCGCACACCGCAAGTCGAAGGAGACGCCATCCTGCGCGAAGCGCAGGCGCAGGCGGCTCACCGCAACCAAAAGTCGACCCTTTTTGGCGGCGGCGACAAGGCGGCGGCGACGATGCCCACGGATTTCGCGGGTGCCACGCCGAGTCGCGCGAAGACCGCGGCGACGCCTTCGCACAGCGGCGTGAGTTCGCAGATGGGAGCGACGCCTTTACTTCACGGACAAACGCCCATCCGCGACGGCTTGAATATCAACGACCAGTACGCGGCACACTTTGAAGACTTGAGCACTCGGGATCGTCGCGCGCAAACCGCGGCGACGGCGTCCTCGTTGAAGAGTGCGTTCATG
>MDTD01134992.1_pt1 | contig 22259 bp, 11 predicted proteins | sample 811221 | NCBI WGS metagenome assembly MDTD01 (sample SAMN05326646, study PRJNA326480) | marine metagenome | isolation source: seawater | place: Pacific Ocean: South West | collected 2011 | reverse complement strand
CATTGCTTGTCAAGTAGTACTTCCTAGCATACTAACACCACTTTCGTTCCAAAATCCCTTACTACCTGCTCCTGGAATATTAGCATCTCCGCTGTATATTTCTGTTCCATTTGCGTATGCTTCTATTGTTGTGCCACGTGTACCTCGTACCACATCAATAAGTTGATTTCCAACTTTTTTACTGTATTCTATTCTTTCTTGCCCAATATAAATTACTCCTGGTCTAGATGTATATGCACCATCGGCATTTATTTGATCTTCCCTAGGTGTTGGTAACTTACTTGCATCTGTTACTGTAATTGTGTTTGAGTATTCTGTAATAGCACCATTTAATGTTGTGTGATCTTGTGTGCTATGTGATGATGGTGTAGTATCATCATCTACATATTTTTGTCTTAGATATGAAACTGTTCCATATGGTCTATAATGAATTTGATATTGTGAATAATCACCAGTACCAGAATAACTTCCTGGAGAACCTGTTACTCCTCCATAGGTTTTAACTGTTATGAATAAACTTTCCCTAGGGGTAATTGGAGCAAGTTCTTCCGGATAAGGGTCATGTTGCGGTCTCGCAAATCCAGCCGAGTCAAGTTGTGACTTAACTAATATCCATTTGCCTGCATCGTAATCTATTTTAAATGTTGTTGATGCTGTGTGTGCCGTACCAGTATAGTAAATTAAATCCATTACTTCATCCCATCTAGATAATTGCATAGTAGTTTCACTTACTAAATTTTTATGTGTGACATTTGCAACATAAACTTTGTTATTATGTTTTACAATATCTCCAATAGTATAACTGTTAGAAGCCGACCACGCAGTGAAGTGAGTTAAATCTGAATATTTTATAAATGAATCTTTTGCAAAAGATGTTCCAGTTTTCCATTGTAACGTTTCATTTACAAATTTAGATTCATACCAATTTTGTAATGCATCTTCATCGTAACCAATTGACGGATTAGTTGACAATGCTGTGGCATCCCATTTTAAACTATCCCATGCAAAGTCAGTAAGTTGTTTTCCTATTCTATCTCTGTTAACAGTAAATCCAATTGGCTGAGCATCTAAATCTTTAAAGAATGATATTTTATTTTCTAAATTAGTTACAAACGAACTAACCGAAGATGAATTTGCAGTATCAACATTTGCCAATTCGTTTGCAAAATGATATTTTGCTAATCGATCAACGTGTGTTGATTCTGGCTCAGATTGTTTAACTTGATTTATACTTGCTACATCCGTTGGATCTGTTGTTGGATTAAATTGATAACGTTGTAACTTACCAGATAGTTCGTCAGCAAGGAAAGTACTCGATGTATGGTTAGACGTTGCTTGCCAATATCCACCTTTGTGTTTTATAGTTTGTCCTGCTTGATAACTTTGTGAAGGTGCCCACGTGTAATCTGGACTATTAGTTGACGGAGCAACCAATGTTATTTTAGAACTGATTCTATCAAATACTAATTTTGTTTTAAATTTAGGAGTAGGATTTACGTTTCCACTTCCGCTTGTGTTTGATACATAATCTGCTGTAGAAGTAAAATCACTCATAGCCATATTCGCATTTTCTATTGCAGGAGATTTTTTACTTAAGAAATCTCTTATTTTTGTTTTATAAGGTTTTACTTCTTCAATGTAAGTTTTAATATCATTGAATGGATCTTTTTCATAAGATGCTTTTTGTGTTAATGTTGTATCTTGTTGTATAACATTTATAAATGTTGTTTTAAACAGCCAATCAGTATGACTTTGTTCACTTGCAATATATCTTATTAATGCAAATAATATCTCGTTTTGTTTTCCAAGTTTATCACTAATAAACACATTTGCTCTTAAGGCTGTTAGATACTGTCTTAATTCAGTTGCCAATGCAGTAGAATTTTCTTCAGTGTATACAGTTGTTTTTAATATATTTGTTGCAGTTTGTAATCCAATCCTTACTAATGATAAGTTATCAGAATCAATGGACTCAGATGTTCCAGCTAAGAAATCTGCATCAGTATATTTGTATAATGCCCACTTAGATGCATAATCAAAATTAACTTTAATAACATCGCCTTCGTTAAGATTTGCTGTAACTATATCTGCTTTATAATCAACTATTTCATCAATAACTGTGTCGTCATTAAATGATGTGTTATAATACCAATTTACTTTTTCATTATAGATAGAAGTTTTAACTGTGTTATCCCAATTAGAATTTTCAACATCTAAACTTATTTGTGATGTAATTGCATTTAATGATTGGAATAAAATCTTTCTTGCTTTTTTAATATCTTTAAACCAAGTTTGTCTTGGTCTAATATTACTACCATACTGATCATTAATTGATAGTGTTGTGTCAGGTACTGTTTTTCCTGTAACATCAAAACCACAAATACTATCTACTAACTTGTTCCAGATCTGGTTTGGTACTTGTGCATCTTCGTAATTTTCTTTAATTAATAACCATTGTGCATGTGAACTGTCTTGCTTGTCTTTTGTTGCACGGTTTCTATAATTAATCTGTAAAATAGTATTGTTGTCAGTTAAGTTATTAATCACATTAGCAATCATAAATGAATTTGGTGATATTGGTGCAAAATAGCTCAACCCTTGTGTAATAGGAGATTGAATTAAGTTTGCTACCGTAACTGTACTATTAATTCTTGAATCTAAATTTGGTACTTCTGTTTTTCCTTTTACCCAGAAATAGTAATTTGTGCTTGTTGTTTTTGTGTATGCATCAATAACTACTTCTGTAGAATAATCTGTTGTAGATTTAACAGTACCTGTTCCGCTATAAGAACTTGGAGAAGATGTTGACTTAACCCATTCATAAACGTCAACTGTTGATCCATCAAATAAACGTCCCCAATGCTTTCTTCTATAGCTATTATCATGACTTTCGTAATCAATAAATCTTACTGTTGATTGATCCCACCAAACTTGACCAACGTATTCGTCTTTCCATGGCTCGTTGGTACTAATTTGAGTTGCGTCTGAATGATTATTATATACTGCTGGATCTACCTCTGACTTGTAAGTTAATTCTCTATCAGCAGTAGCTGGTAAAATACCTTTTAACGGATCAAAGATAGTCATTGTTAAATCAATTTGATGATCTCTATCATCATATATGAATGTCTTGTTAAATTGTTTTGTGTCTATTTTATCTTTTTGTCTACGTTTTGTTTTTGCAAATTCAGCCGCGGCATCGGTCAACGATTGTGTTGTGTTGCTATAATCTACATCACTATGTAAAATCCAAGTACCACCTGCGGCACTAATTCCATTTGACTCGACTCCTTTAATACTGTTGTATCTTGATACTGTCGATGCTTGAAGTGTATATCTATATACTCCCCACTTACCAGTAAAGTCATCATCTAACCAAATTAATGATCCTTCCGTCCAAGCACTATTACTTAATCCTATAGCATTTAAGAAGTTTGTTATTGTAGTTGATGTATTGGTTGAAACGTAAGCCTTTTCTGTTGCAAAGGCAGTATTCAATCTTACATCTTTCCAGTCTAATAATTTAATACCAGAAGAATTAATCGTTGCATTATCAACAGTAGATACATACTCAGCATTACCATCTTTAGTTATTGTATATTCTTTTTTAGTATAATTTAATGATAGTGAAACATTTCCAGTTGTTCCAGATGAAACTGAAATAACTGCTCTTACCATGGCATTTGCATTATCAGTTATTGTTCCAGTAACATTAACATTTGAGTTTGCTTCTGTTGTTAAGTCAATTGTTCCAGTAGTTAAAGCACTCCAACTAGCTCCGCTGTTTTCTGATTTTTCAAATGATACCGATGGTGTTCCGTCAAATGCTGTTGTTACATTTGCTGTTACAGATGTTAGGCCATGAACTTTTAATAAGGTTGGTGATAAGTTTACAGTATGGCTCGCTTTGGTATCTACTGTTGTTATTCTACCAGTTGCTGAACTAATAACTCCTGCACTAAATCCTTGGTTCCAAATACCAGTTGGAACTGTTACGGCTGTAATCACTCCAGATGTTACTGTAATATTTGTTGGAGTAGTTAATGTGTTTGCTGTTGTTCCAGCCGCGTTAATAATTTTAATACTTGGTGACTGATAATTTGTACCACCATTTGTAATTATAAGATCCTTGATTTCTCCAAATCTACCACTTGCTCCATCACCAGTAAATGTAAATGTTGCAGGAGAAAATCCTACACCAGATACTTTTGTTGTTCCTTCCGAGTCAACTACTGAATAACTTGATGGTGCTTCCGCATAATTATCTCCACCATTATCTAATGTAAGTTGAGTTGCTGAAGTTGAACCTGTTAGTTCTCCAGTGAATACAATCTTCGGAGCCGTGTAACCACTTCCAGGAGCCGTTACATTTATACTTGCGACTGCCCCAGCTGACATAACTGCTACCGCAGTTGCACCAGAACCTGAAGGATCTACAATTTTAACTGTTGGTGTTGACGAATACCCAGATCCGCCTGCTCCTACTGTTATGGACGTAATTTGACCATCTGATTTTGTTCCTAATGTTGCAAAGGCAGTTGCTCCTGTACCATCACCTGTTATTGTAACAGTTGGTTGATATGTATAACCTGATCCTGGATTAGTTATTGTAATTGCAGTTACATTACCTCCTCCAATAGATGCTGTTGCGGTTGCACCAGTACCACCACCACCTGAAATATTTACAGTTGCACTTGAATATCCTGAACCTTGATCTAAAACTTGTATTGACGTAATTGGGAATGTATCAGATGAAACTGCTGTTGCTACTGCTCCACTACCTCCTGATATTTTGTTAACAGTCATCTGTCCACCAGTTCCGTTGCTTCCAGAGAATGTTATAACATCTCCTTCAGAGAAACCAGACCCACCAGCTGAAACTGTAACTGTTGATATTGTTCCATTAATATTTCCAACTGCCATTTCTGCTCCGCTACCAGCAATACTAGAGAACGGTAAATTAACTGTTGGGGCCGGAGGTGTTATAGTTGATAATGTTATTTTATGTGTTCCCCATGTTTGAGGATCCATTACTAATTTTCCATCTCCGTCGTATGCTTTGTGTATAATTAAATCTTTGCCAGCACCAATTATTGATCCTGTTCCAGATACTGTAACTCTCATGGCTGTGTTAGCATCACCATTTGATACAATATTATCTATTGTTGTTTCTGTATCATATAGTTTATAAACATTCCAATCTCTACCAGCTATTTGATCTTTTGCGACCCAAACAGTATCACCTATTGAAACATTTGATGTTGAATTTCCATATACATTTGCCAATGCTGTCGAATCTAGTGCTCTAAATGTTGCATCATCATAATGTACATAACCAGCTGTTGGTATATCTGAACTAATAGTTGAAACTACTGGCCACAAATTACCTAAAGATTTTTCGCCTTTTGGTTTTTTAAGCCAACGAACATTGTCATCAATATCAATAGTAATTACATCATCTGTTTTAACATCGTAACCAGATGCTGTAGCATCATCTGATGGTAATAAGAATTCAAAAGTTTGCGGATCAGCAACAACTTCGTTTGATTTTAATTTTAATTCTATTTGTTGTTCAAATGCTGTTGAACCAAATTCTCCAACTTTAAATGCCCATTCTTCGTAAGTATCAAATGTTTGGTCTGTGCTTACAGTTGTTGATCTTAATAATCTATCGATACTATTTTGTGTACCTTTTTGTTTTATCATTCCTTGATAAAACTTAACTTGGTTTGTTTTGTTAATTTTTAAGTTTGTTAAATAATCTCTTTCTTGATAACCAATTAAATGCATCGCGGCATTTCTAAAGTCTGTGTCTACCAAAGAAGCTTCTATGTCATAATATTTTCTACTATCAGTTACTGACTTTTCAAAGTTATTAATCAATGATGTTCCGCTAATGATATATCCATCAGCTTCAAGTTTACCACGCCAGTTTAATGTTTTAGTTGTGTTAATTTTTACACGTGATTGTCTCTGTGCTAACACAGTATTATAAATCGTATCATTGAATATTGTTTTATTTTCTAATGTAATCATATGTTCGGTTTCTTTAACTGATAATCTCAATGCATAAATTCCAATACCATCACGTTGTTGTATTGTAACACCGCCTTCATCACGCATGACTTCTAATTTTTTTGAATCTAAACCAAAGCCTTCTTTGTTTAATGCACTATAAACACCATTGTTAATATCTGAAATACTTTGAACTACTCCAGACACGGGAGTAAACTTTAACTTACTTGCACTAGGACTTAATGCAATATAGTTTCCTTTTTCCCATTTACCTAAACTCCAGAATAAAAATTCTTTAGCAGAATAATCCCAATTTTTGTTTTCACCAATCTCACTATTAAAATCATCAAAGTTCCAACCATTTGCTTCTAGATATTTTCCATAACCTGCTATAATATTGTATACATCCTGTCTTGTTTTATATACAGCACCATACTCGACATCAATAATTTCTGTTTCGTCATAATCATAATAATGTTGAACTTCAGTTCCTCCCACTGTTGGAAGTTCTTTTAACTGTCTCCATTTTGTTCCAACAGGAGGTGTAAAGTCAGTCGTCAAAGAAACATGAGTTATCAAAGATTGATAAAACTGATCATTGTGTACTACAATATCGTTTTGATGATATGTTGTACCAGGATCATATGGAAGTGTTGAAACTGTCTTACCGCCGACCCTAACAGATTTTGCTCTGCCTGAGATCATTGGTGCAAATGTTCTAAAGTAAGGATGTACTATGTCGTATCCAAATACTTTGTAACCTTGTTCAACTACTTGAACAATAAAACCACTGTAAGCCGCTTCTTGTATACTTCCGCCTGTATGTAAAGTTATATTAACGTCTTCGTTTGGTATCATGATGCTTGTAGAATTACTTGTTGAGTCGTATGCTTGTGATTCAACTTGTAATGTTGTTCTATCTATAAACCCTGCACATCGGTATGACAAATTTGTTTGTAAATTTCTAATTACATTACCAAATGCATTAGTGACTGACTTTCCGGTATAGTTTAAATGTTCTACAATAAAGTTTTGTATACCTGCTCGATTATATGTTACTCCATTTGTGTCTGTTTCTCTGTGTATATAATAATCTTTGTTGTTTGGTCTTTTTCCAGTTGCAGAATCAATTACCTGTGTCGGATCTGCTTTTGATTTTATTATATCATTTGAATTCCATAGTAAGTCAACATATAAACCCGGTGAGGTCAAATATAATACTTTTTGTAATGCGTATTGATACGTAGATGAAAGCATAAATGCATTTTCAACCGGAGCACCATCTCCAAATTTCCATTCACTTTGTGCATTTAGTTCAGTTGGATTCTTGGCAATAATTCCTGCATCCTTAGGACTTATTAATTTACCTGAAGTATCTACAGGCACGTATGATGAAAATCCTGGCTTCTTATATACGTTATCAGTATTAAGATATGATTTGTCAAGATAGTTTGCACGTGATCCTGATCTAATAATACCTTGTTCAATATCACTTATTAATTGGTTTCTTGTTGCTGTTGCTGTCCATGAATAATAATTTTCCCACCAAATTGGTTTTTGAGAAAATCCTAACATTTCCCATGGATGAGTATGTGGTCTATCAGTGCCATAATACCAACGATATATACCTCTCCAGTGCCCAGGTAAAAAGTCTCCGTTGGCATCTTGTAATGATGAATAATTTATAGTTCTCCAATCTTGATTTACTGCTGAAATAACTCTCGAAGCTCCGCTTGATTGTCCTTTTACAACTTCATTGGTTATAAACACATCATCTGAAGTTTCAATTGCAACTGTATTTGTATCTTCACTAATAGATTTAACTTTTGCTTTCGTTCCCGATGTTTGCCCAATTATGATTTCACCAACTGTTAATTTTAAATTATTTGTTGTTGGAACATAACCGCTTTGAACATAGTTGGAAACATTATAGTTAACATTCGGAGTAAAAGATAATGTAAGACTGTATCCAGTATTTTCGTGATAGTTTAATGCATTCTCAGAAGACCATCTTGTAAATATCGGACGCATTAAGTTGTTAAAGTCATTTCTTGTCCAACTTGTTCCATTAAAGAAATTTGGTCTTTTCTGATTTATTTCTAATAGAGGCATATAGTCTCTAGAAGTAAATCTTTTGTTAATTGTATTATAAATTCTTTTTTCTAATTCTAATAATGCTGTGTCTCGCATGTCACCATACTTTAACACTTGTGACCCATCATGACATTGTATGAAAGCTCTAGAACCGCTTGAATATGTTTCAGTATCTATTATTTCTTCTGGCTTATAACATCTAGAAGCACCAAGTTTTGCAGGAGTAGGTGGTACCCAAGTTGGTTGTATAGTTGTATAATGCCTAATAGTAATTACATCATTAACTTTTGGTTTTTCATTAGCATAACCTATAAAAATAATTTTATTTTCACTAGACGAATTACTTATAATGTAATCATGATTATATAACATCAAAACATTATTTTTATATACATACATTGCTTCTTTATCAATATCTGTATCTGGATTATATGCTGATGTAATTTTTAATCCTGGTTCTTGATTAAATATTTCTTGTGTATCGGTACTTTGTAAAAATGTATTTGTTTGCCCCCAGGTATGATTTTCTGCTGTGACAGTATATGTTTCTGTTGCAAACCTTTCACCACTAGCTAACATAAATGAATATGCAAAAGGATCGTTTGGTATTTTATCAACATTAATATTTTTAAGTGCTTTGTCAACTACTTTTGCTGTAGTAAGCAAAGATGCATCTTGTGTAATTTGTATTTTATTAACAGCATTTAAAAATTTTAATTGAAACTCTTGATATCTATTTTTAACAAAACGTATGGATGAAATTACATCTAAGTCTTCATTATTAGCAAGTGCCATCGCTTTCATTAACGATCCATCGTGCTGTAAAATTACTGTACCTTTTCCTAAATCTTTAAAAGTATCTCTGTAATTATTTGCTCCGTTCACATTACCAGTGAAGCCAATTTGATTTTGAACTATAGATTCAAAGTGTTGGAAAAATTCTGAATATGATCCTGCTGAAACTTCATCATTAGGAGCATTTGATTCTATATTTTTTGGAATCTCAAAATAGTTTACTTGCTTAATTGGATTTCTATCATTTGTTTGATAATATATTTTAACAAAGTCATCTTTAACTAAAGCAGTAGTAAAATTAATTTCTACACTTCTGCTAGTAGTATAATCGGTTCCAAACTTTTGTCTAATACCGTTTCTATATACTTCCATATCTAAAACAGATGTAGGCAATGCTTCTAAAATTATTTTAGATGATAAGTTTGCTTTTGATACTGTATGTTCATGGACTAAACGTTGCTTTAATTTTTTACTTCCTGAATTTTTATTCCATTCATTTCTGTAGTACGTTTCTGTTGCTTCACTTAATTTAGTTATCGGATTATCAACAATTACAAACTTGCTTCCCATATTATTATGATTACCACAATGATAATATAAGGTATCTGGTGCATTTGTAGGAACTGTAAATTCTAATTTAGATGATGTTCCTCCATAGTGTGCTCTTGATCCTGTAATTCCACTTGTATATTCTCCTGTGTATGCACCCTGTGTCCATGCAGTACCAGTTGAAATATAAAACGGATGATTGCCATTTGAATAACCTGTTGCAGATGATTCTGGTGAACTAAAATTAAAGTTATATGTATTTCCTCTAACTAATATTAATACAGGAGCTTGTTGTCCCTCGACAAAATATCTATTACCAGATCCATTTTGATTAGGATTAACATTAACTTCATAATTAACTACTTCTGCGATTGTTTCAGGATACAAATATTGTTTATAATATCTGTACCCTGATATTGCAGTTGAGGTATTATACGTATATGAATCGAGATTAAGATTATTACAAAACTCGATATCACTTTGGCTATTCCCAGACACATACGATAGTGGAAATCCTAGTTCGGTATCATTATTTCCGGTGCCTGGTTTATAACCAAATATTTGTGATCCTTTAAAAGTTGATGAAGAATATATTCCTGCGTCACTTAATAAAACTTTGTTGTTATCATATAAATTAAACAATGGTGCAGAATTTGATTTTGTTTTTAATTGTGCTTGTTGCCAATTGTATCCATCATAGTACCATTCAGTTCCTGAATGTTGTGTTCCTTCATTAACATAAATTTTATCATTTTCATTTACACTTGTTACTACCTGTGTAAGAGATATTGACGATCCTACTCCAGATACCTGCCATATAGATCCTTCAATTGAAAACGAAGAACTGGATACGTCCCAACCTTCGTCACCACCTGTGTTTCCACCGCCACCAGTAGTTTCGTCTGAGTCTATATCATGATCCCATAAACTACTATCCCATTTTACATAGTCGTCTTGGCTGGCCGCACTCGTAAATAAAATTGTATCTCTGTTTTGAATAAGCCTTCCGTCGATAGTGATGTTTACCTGTCCTTCTATTTGTGTTTTTGTTAAAGTTGTTTCGATAACTGTTATATCACGTAGGTGTGTTTTACCATAGTCATATAATTCAATATCGCGAGTAAATTCAATAATTGGTCTTGTAGCTCTTCTTCCTGTTGTCTTTGTAAATGCACTTGTAGATGATACTGTAACACTATCCCAATTTTGTAAACCTGCCCAACCACCAGTGTCCCATAAATGATTTTCTTGAGAAGTGACATTAACACTTGGATAGTTGTCTAATGTATCTTTATGCACCCAACCGTTAGATTTAGACCATATGTTTCCGTCTCTGGCACCTCTTTGTATTGTTAGATAATCTTTAGTTGATTTTGTAGTGTTGTTTAAGCTTCTTAATGTTTTTGTATCTATTAATTTAATTTCGTTACCAACACCTTCAATAATATATGTAATAACTGTCTGTGTTGTTGCTACTGTTAAAGTAGCACCATTACCAGATGTTGATGTAACTGTTATTGCTGTTGGTGTAACACCGTCTCCAATATCAGTTCTGGTTAGCTCAACTCCAGTTATTGCTCCACTTCCGTTTACACTTGTAACTTTACCTATGACAACTGTTGCTGTGACAATTTTATCATTAACTGCATATCCAGTACCTCCACCTGTTAAATTAATTGCTGTTACAGTATGTCTAAATTTAAAAGCGTCATTTGTTACTGATTGTCCAAATTGTATATGTAATCCGTTTGTAAAAACTGTTCCTGCCGGAGATGTATATGTTTGCTTGCCAATAATATCAGTTGCTGGATTAATTTGTACTGCATTTGTACCGTTAACTATTGTTGATGGTAACTTAGAATATGTTCCGTTTGTTTCAATTGATAAATCATCATTTACTGGATACCAATAATAATTAGCATAGTTTAAAAATTTATCAATATCAATTGGCGGAGCAAATGAATAATAATCTTCTTCAAATAATTTTTTGTGATCTTTTACTTCACCGCCATCAAATCTTAATTTATTAACCAAGTCGTCATATGTTGTTTGATATGATATTGCTTGAGTATCATTATCTCTAACTACTGTTGATGGTTCTAACTGATAGTTAAATCTATCAATCGTTGGTTCACCTAGATAAGCATCTTTCTTTGCTTGATATATTCTACCTTCTCGTCTTCCAACAAATCCATGTGTGTATTCATTTTCTTCATTTTTAAACCACTGATCAACTGTTGAGTCAAAAAAGTTTCTTAACTTATTTGATTGTAAGACTACTGGTAGTTGCTTTGATGCAATAAATTGCTCAGCCATTGATTACGACCCCTTTTTCAAATTCTGATCTGTAAATGCATTTACAATTTCAATATCATCAACTGTTGCAGTTGAATAAAATAATTCATTTGGTGCTGAAACAATTTCAAATAAATCTCCAAATTTAGATTCAGCATCTGAACCAACAATAACAACTGAGCTAATTTGCGTTGATAATTGACTGTGTATGTATGCACATAATTCTGTGTAATAAAAACTTTCACCATAGTTCCAATTAGAGATACTAAAGAATGTATCTATAGCAGTAATTGTTCTTGCTTTAATTTCGTTGTCTGTTATTGTAGAACCGACTGCTTTCACAATTTTAAATCTACCTTGCAATGATGCTTCTGCTGTTGAACCAAATAATAATTTAAATTTTGCAGGAGTATAAATTATTTGATCTCCAATTGCTTTGTATGAATTTAAACTTGATTCAAACATTTCATTTAATTCTTGTACTGTTGGTTCATCTGGAAATTCGTTTGCCGGCTTTTCATTTGCTGTCCAACTTAATACATCGTTATAATACGTAGAAGTTAATACTATTAATTCGATAATGTTTGAGATACTTGGATCAATTCTTTGATCTCTTGGTGCTGTGTGTTTCCAGTGGAAGAACATCGGATCACTTATTCCACTTGGAGTAAAGTGTGATCTACCAATAAATGCTTTATAAATTTTTGTTCCAATCGTTGTTTGATAAGCACCTTCTGAACCTGTAGTTGTTTGTTCAACTCCGTTGTTATAAAACTTTTTATTTGATCTTAAAAATTCAATCCCGGTATTCAATAATGTATCACGTTGTGTTATTGCTGTTGTTAATTTAAAGTATACATAATTGTCAAAGTCAGTAAAGTTTTCAAAGAATATATAGTTTTTAGAAGTTGTTGTGTCTTGAACTAAATCATCAATTGCTAAAGGATAATCTGGCATGCCATCTTCATCTGAATCAAATGTTGATACTTTAATTTTTCTATCATCTACATACCCGTCTTGTTCAGAAGCATTATCAACAACTGATAATGAAATAGTGTCGTTTAACTTACCACCAACTGCCTGTGGTGATATTGTAACTGTCGGAGGTGAAGTATAATTTGATCCACCACTGATAATTGGTAATGCTATAACAACTCCTTTGTGTATTGTTGATACTGCCGAAGCCCCTGTTCCGCCACCGCCCGATATAGAAATCGTAGGTGCTACAGTAAAGTTTAGTCCAACTGGATTTGCAAATGATAAAACATCTCCCGATGTGTTTGTAAATCCTGAAACTGCTCCGCCAGTTACACTTGATGCATAAGCACTTAACGACCCAGTTACTGACGCTGTTAAACTATCTGCAACGTTAGTTGTAAATGTTCCAGATACTTCAGTTAGCTGTATTGTTGAGTCTGCCGCAACTGCTGTCTTAACTTTTCCTTTTGCACCGGAGTTCGCTTGAGTAATAATTTCATCTTTTCCAACTGTCACTGCTTGGTTAGTTCCTAATGTTAAATCGATTGTTGCTAAAACAGAAGCACCGGTGCCACTTTCAATTTTACTGTTGACATCAGCCAACACATCAATTTTATCTTGTATGCTTAATCCTGTTGCACTATCTAATGTTTTATAATCTTTGACATAAAAAAATCTAACATCACTTGTTGATTGGAATATGTAATCTAATCCTCTAGATGTAAACGTAAATTTAGCATTTGTGTTTGCACCCTTTTCTGTAAATTCTGCTTTAATTAACCAACTCGAATCGTTGTTGATTCCTTGTGTGCCACCGCCCACAGGATTGTTAGTTACGTCAAATTCGCTATCAGCATCAATTCTATTAGAGTCAACAATATACCAACCTTCTTCTTTTGTTGCTGAATCAAAATAATTGTAACCAATTCCGAACTTACTTAATATAGCAGTCGACTGACTTAATTTAGATCTAATAGTTGATCGTTCAGTAGAGTTAAATGTAGTTCTTAAATTTGGTATAATTCCTCTTGCTCTATAGCCTGCTGGAATAGATTCGCTTAATTGTATAGGACCATTTGTTAATGTTGCTGGATCACCGTTTGCTGTTACTCCTTTTACTGTTGCCCATATAATTTTATTTGGAGTATTATAGTCATCAACGAATTCAATTCTTGAACCAGGACGTATTAATCCGTGTTTGTCTGTTGTTGGTGCCTTATGAACTTTTTTCAAGTTTGTACTATTTTTTGCTGTTGCTTCACTTTCAGATGGTGCTGATTGAGTAATGTATCCAAAAAAGCCAGACGTTGCAACCGGCATAGGTCTCCAAAAAACAACATCATCACCTGCTGATAAGAAAATAAATTTTGATGGGAACCCACTAATTGGTACTGCCTCGATCGCTTTTTTGTATGGATCAAAGTAAAAGTTTTGAGTTTGTATCAATTGAATTAATTTTTCTAATTCTAAAACCATACTGTCGTACGAGCTTGAATCAATAACAGTTGAGATTTTCTCTGTGTTGTTTGGCTCTTTAAACAATATTCCATCTTCACCAATACAATTTACGTTAGCAACTGTTCCTGTTGGATCTTGAATATCTATAAATCTTGAATGTCCTGCGTGTGTTTTGTTAAGTGCTTTTAATTTTTGTATACCAGAAACTTTTGTAATTGGAAACACATTATAGTCTTCTGCGTTAACCATTCTATCTTGTGTATAATAACTTGAACTTGCATTTAATTTAACTTCATCGATTGTTTCTCTTGCAAATGAATTTGTAACATTGTATTCAAGATTGAATTGCATTGCCAAATTATATGATTGTGCTTCTTGGTTTGAATAACCAAATGAAATTCCTTTTCCTTTGATGTCTGCCGGAGAAATCGATTCACCTTTTGTTGCACTGGACCTATACCAAATTCTATATAATCCAACTGGTATGTCACCAAACTGTCCATCTGAAAATTTAATATTAACTTTATCATTTACTTGTGTTTGTACTTCAAATATTGTTCTATTGCCTAATGCTAAACTATTAAAGATTACATTTTGTCCAGCAAGTGTTGGAACTTTAGTCCATTGCTTTTCTGTTAATCCAGATGCATTTATTTCTTGTACCCAAACATCAATATTATTAATATCGCTAACATCAATTGCTTCAACTCTATCTTCAACTGGAGAACTAAAGTTATAATCACGATATGATAACGATCCTTCTTTAAAGTAAACAAAGAATCCACTGTTAACACTATCAAATCCTTTTCCATCATTCTTATAAATTAAGTTATATGCATTTAGCGGGTCTGGTGCTTTTTCTTCTATAAATCCTGCGTTGTTAAAAGTTGCTGGTACAATATCAAATGAATATGACTTTCCATTTACTTTACTTGTAAATGACTGTGTTACTGCAACTGCTTTTGTATTATTAAAAGTATAGATGTCGTTTTGTATTCCGTTAATTGTTTTTGATGATGATGGTTTACCAAATCTATTTGTTGTTACAAAACTTGTATTTAAAACTGTAATAAATTGTTCGAACCAATTTGGATTATTTGGATCGTTCCATTTAACTTCGACGTTACTTAAATTATTTCCTAATGTATCTACAATTGGTTCACTTGTTTTAATTGTTGTTAATTTTAGTAAACCACGAGCCGGCACGTTTCTTTTTGGCTTGTAGCTCAACATGTTTGCTAATTTTAAAATTGAATCTCTTCTTGATGCTGTATCAATAAAGTTTTCACGTGCATTGATATCAATTCTAAATGATAAACTTTGTCCTAAAAATGCTAATAAATCTAATATGGCTATAAATTCAGAAGAGTTAATGTAGTCATTAAAACTTTCTGGATAGTTTCTGCTAATATAATTTAGCATTGATGCTCTTATTGTATCGAAGTCATATGATTTAAAATCAGAATCTTTAAAACTACGATATACTACTTTCCAGTCTTCTGCGGAAAATAAATTACTTTGTCTAATTAGTTGTCCCATTAATAACCTCCTCCGCCGCCGCCGCCGGATCCACCTCCGCCGCCGCCACCTGATCCTCCGCCAGAGCCGCCGCCCGATGAACCACCAGCTGATGATCCGCCACCATAGCCACCCATTGTTCCTCCAATGTCTGGAGATGTATTAACATTGAATGCTATTGACATTTGTTCGACTTTATTTTGAGGTAAAATGTTTATGGTAATGTTTACAATTATTCCTTGCTCTAACCCATTGACATCTAGGCTTGTTAATTGTACTCTAGGATCAGATCCTACAATTCTTTTTGCATCTTCTTCGATAATTTCTTTGGTTTCTTCATCTAAGGGTTCGTACAAATAATCCCAAATAATGCTACCAAAGTTAGGTAGCATTACACGTTCGCCTCTAGCTGTCATGAAGTGGTTATATATGTCCTGTTTAATAAGTTCAGTATCATATAGAACCCCATTAACAGCATTTGGATTATTGGAACTAAATCCTTTATATATTCTTTCAGTTACATAGTTACCACCGTACGAATCAACTCCGCTACTTGAAGGAGAGATTGTTCTGGATGTTGATCCGTTTCCGTATGCTGTTGGTGTATTATAAACCATTTTTACCTCATTAATAACTGCTATGTTATTAAATATTTATGTACGAAATAATATACGTATATAATAAAGTTTGATAAATAATTTTGTTATGAAAATTAGAGAAATAGACGAAACATTTAGCGGGTCAATTGCTACTAGTATGGGAAACGGAAATGGTTTCAAATCCGGTGGGATTGGCACAATCGTTCGTAAAAAGAAAAAAGCAAAAACTGAGGACGCACAGATCGGTGGAAAAATCAGCAATACCAACAAAAGATACGGTCCTGTGAAAGGTCCAAAGTTTACTGCTGGTGCTGGCATGAAAAATGCTACATATCCTCCTAAATCAAAGTAAATCAGTTTAACAGCATATATAACGTAAATCAATAAATACGTATATATAGGTGCATTAAACAATGAAAAAATATGATCAATACACGGCCGCAGAAAGAATTGACGCACATCTACATGACAACGACATACATTATCTGACTGGAGAAATTAATCAAAACAATATCGAAGAAGCAATCAAATGGATACTTTCGTGTAACCTAAACAAAAAACCCAAGAAAACATTAAAATTATATATCAATACTGTTGGCGGAGATCTATACGAAGCATTTGCACTTATAGATGTTATGCGTAACAGCTATCATCACATTTCAACTATTGGAGTGGGTGCTGTTATGAGTGCAGGGTTTTTGATATTTGCAATGGGCAAACAGGGTGAAAGATATATTGGTAAAAATACTGGAATAATGAATCATCAACATTCAGATGCCATGGAAAATAAAATGCACGATATGAGAGCCCAAATGAAAGAAAACGCCAACTGTGAATTAAGATGTTTAAACTTACTGCGTGAAGCAACTGGAATGAGTTTGGCCGATGTGCGTAGAAAACTTAACACACCAAGTGATCAATATTTTACGGCCAGACAGCTTGTTGATTTAAAAATCGCCGACCATATACTATAAATTCTATTGCATTTATTTAATTATTTGTGTATAATATTTGTATGACCAATGGAATAAATGTGATCGCCTCAGGGTGTAGTTTCACATATAACAGTGAAATGACCTGGGTAGGTAAATTAGAAGATTTGTGGAATGTACACAATGTGGCTTCCTGTGCCGCAGGTCAGGATTACATTTCTAGACAAGCAATTTCAAAATGTGAACAACTAAAAGGTCAACGCAATATTTTAATTTGTCAGTGGAGTGGTATACACCGACGTGCATTTTTAACAGAACATGATTTTGGTTTTGAAAAAGATTCACCATACATTGATAAAACACAATTTGGATACTGGGTGAAAAACGGTGGCAATGGTGTCGACAGCAAAGTATCTGAAAATGATTCAGCCGAAAAACATTTGTTTGAACCTTATAGAAAAATTTATAATGAACAACAAGGCGCCATCGAAAGTTTAGAACACATAGCAAGAACACAATGGTATTGTAAATTAAATAGAATACCAATGTTAAATTTTTGGTGGAAAGATGAACTATCTAAAATTGAAGTTGATATATCTTTGGTTGACTGGAAACAATTTTGGTTTCATAAGAAAACAGGAGGCATGGCAGAATGGTGCATAGATGAAATGTGGGATCCTGGATTTGACGAAGGTAATCATCCTACAAAAGAACATCATGATAAATTTGCAGAAGATATTATTATTCCGTGGGTTGGAGAAAATATATGAAAATATATTCTAACAAAGATTGGATGTATACTGCTGTTCCTAAATGTGCATCTTCGATTATAATAAGCACTTTAAAGATGAAACAAAGAAAAAATCCAAAAGCCAGACAGTCGTTTACATTTATAAGATTGCCTTTTGCAAGATTAAAAAGTTATCTTTATCAAAAAGAATGCTTCACTGAACAATTAACTGAAGAAAAAATAAAAAGTATACTTAATAATTTTGACGGCTTTAATGAAAATTGTGTACCATATAGTGTTTATATAAAAAAAGATAACTTTAACTTTATCGGAACACTAGAAAATTTTTATGAAGATTGGAAAACTATTTCTGATATTGATATAGAATATGAATCAGAAAGAGAAACATTTGATGATGGAAAACTACAAGATATGCATAACACATTAATTAACAAATATTCAAATGAGTTGAGTCGCTTGTATTCAGGAGACTTTGCATTATACAGTAAGGTAACAAAATGATTCCATTAACTATCGGACAATACATTAAAGAAGAATCAATAAGTCAATTTATTAACAGTAAAGATCATTATGAGTTAGCTTTTTACGGTAGTGATATAGATTATCCTTTTATACATCACGATGTTTGGTATCATGGAGTAATGAATGCTATTAAGTTTAGTAAAAAACTAGCAATATGTTATATGCGTGAACCTGCGTTTGCACATGATGAACATGTTGAAAAACAAATATTGTTGGGGCATGATTTAGTTAAAGATGGGGTTCCTGCCAATAAAATTTATTATTTTTATTCAACTGACTTAGGAAAAGAAACACACGAAGTTATAGCAAAGAAACATAACCTAAAGCCAAAAGCATTTAATATTATTACATTTCCATACTATGAAGTAGATGCTTATAAAAAAATAATTGATCAAAAAATTTGTGATCATGTTACTCCTTTTGAAGCAAAACGAAAAGTAGCTGTAAGGTCCTTTTTATCTCTAAACGGAAAGCCAGATAAGTTTATGAGATTGCGACAAGTTGTTTTATATTGGCAACGCAGATTAATGAATAAGGGATTAATTACTCTTACTAGAACAGAAGAAGATGAACAAAAATATCCAAGCCTAGAAGATTATTATAATGAAGTCAAAGACTTAATTAACAAAACAGACTACGATAAATTGTGTAAACACTGGCCTCATTCGTTAGATGAACACAATGTTAAACAAGGATTATACGGAAAACATTTCAGCGGTTACCCTTTTGATAAAAAATTATATTTAGATAGTTATTTTAGTGTTGTGTCTGAAACACATAGTGGTGCACATAATTGTAACCCACAATTCTTCCCAACAGAAAAAATATACAAAGCAATAATAAATTGTCATCCTTTTATTGCATTGTCTACACAAAATTTTTTACATAATTTAAAACAACAAGGATACAAAACATTTGACCCTTATATAAAAGAAGATTATGATCAAGAACCAGATGCATATAAAAGAATGAATTTAGCAATTGATCAAGTTGAAAGACTATGTAAAGACGGTGTACCAGTTGATATGTTTTCGACTGCTGTTTACAATTATGCTAATTTAATAAGCAGAGCCGAAACACACATAAAATTAGTAGAAGGAATATTTAATGAGAGTATTGTATAACAGTTATCCATATTGGAGATACACACCAAGTCAAAATGGAGAACGCGAAGGACTGTTCAGTGGACACCCGCTACCATTAATGGTAATGCATGAAAAAGTATATAACAAATGTAAAAGTCAAAACGAAGAATGTAAATTTATTATTGAAGAATTAACTGAAGCGGATATACCTGGTCCATCATTAGAAGATGACTTACCAGTATTTGAAAAATTACACAAAGTATTAGAAGATAGTAAAATAGATACAAACGATATTCATATGATAATGCCTAGCATTAATTTTGATTCACAATATTCGTTGTGGTGCACAAGAAATAATCATAAACAAATTATAAAGCATAGACATACGTATCCTTTTTATTTTTTAGATTTACAAAAGAAATACGAGTGTGTTAATAACTTTAATCATAAAAGGACTTGTCATATGATGAGTTTAAATGGTGCTATAAAACCTAAACGTGTAGAGTTTGTAAATTTTTGTAAAGAAAACAGACTAATGCACAATTACATAAGTTTAGTAGGTAATTATAATACTACAAACGAAAATGTAGAACCAGTATTATTAGATGCTGATGTAAATCAGTTAACTACTGATGATAAAGTAGTTCCTATAGATATGATGTATCAATCATGGCTAAATGTCATTAATGAAACTCATGAAGACGATACTATATTCTTTACTGAGAAAACGTGGAAGCCAATATTAAATTTACAACTGTTTTTATATTACGGAGTAGATCATCCACCATCATATTATCATTCTTTAGAAATGTTTGGGTTCAAGTTGTATGATGAAATATTTGATTATCACAACGATCCAGAAGAAGAAATATTAAAATTTTGTTCAATGCCTCTACAACAAATAGAAGCAATGATTTTTAAAGTAAAAGATAAAATGATTTATAATCAGCAGTTAGCTATCAATACTGATTGGAGAGAAAAATATTTAAAAACAATATACAAAGAGATTTATGGAAAAGAAAAAATACTTGATAATATCTGGGTGTAGTTTTACAGGACACAAAGTAGAACCCAACATTGCTTGGCCAAATCATTTGAATAATGATTATGAAATAATTGACTGTTCTGAAATGGCTTCGGGAAATGCACTTATAAGTCGTAACTTAATTGCAAACATTCCTCATTATTTGGATAAAGATCCAACTGTGGTTGTTATGTGGTCCAACCCAAATCGTTTTGAATTATTTTACAATAAAGAAAGCAACAACTATAAAAAAATTTACAACGACATGAAGGGCAATGGTGGATTCCAAAATCAACCAATAACTGGCAAATGGTCATCAAGTGAAAACTCCAATTGGTTAAAAAGTGGAGGAGGGTTTGGTCATTGGGAATTTGATAATGCAGATATTAATCAACATATGAAAATGCACCTTACATACTTCCATAACGAAGAATTACAATTCGTACAAACACTCGAACACATACTAAGAATACAATGGTATTGTAAAGCACACAATTTAAAATTAATCAATATGTGTTGGCAAGATATATTTACAGGTAGCAACAATGCCGATGGTAATAATTCATCGGAACGTGGAGAATTAATTGTTAATCAATATGAGAATGCTATACCATTGTGGGAATTAATTGATTGGTCAACTTGGTGGTTCCATCACAGCCATAAACAAGAATGGTCACATCAATATGGCGGACTTAAAGAATGGTGTATAGATAATGGCTATGAACAGTTTCCAGGAAGTCATCCAACAACAGAAGCACAAAAAGATTTTGCACAAACAATAGTCGAGAATCTATTATGAAAATATTAACTACAGGATGTTCATTTACTCATGCACCAAACAGCTGGGCAAACTATTTAAAAGAAAAATATGAGTTGACCAATGTTGCCGAAGGAGGAGCTGGCAACGAAATGAATTTAAGAAATGCTAGTTTAGAAGTATTAACAAATACATACACTCATGTTATTGCACAGATTAGTGGCATTAATAGATTTGAAGTAATCCTTGATGAAAAAATAGAAACGACAAACAATTACATTATGCCAAAAGAATATTACACTTGGATAAAAAGCACAGGAGATCAACGTTGGTGGAGAGGAATACAACAAAATAATTTTGATCTATTTAGAACTAGTAAACATATTAGTGATAGATTAGATGCATATATAAAATACACACATTCAGACGTGCAACAAATTTTAAGAACATTAATGGGAATTGTTTTTTTACAAAAATTATGTATAGAAAAAAATATCAAATGTTTTTTCTTTTGTTGGAAAAATGAATTTGGAATTTATGAAAAACAAATTAAAGACTCTGCAGAACTTACTGCATGGTGGAATCAAATTGACTGGTCGTCTTTTTGGTTTCATGAAACACTTGGCGGATTAGCAGAGTGGGGAATATCAAATGGTTTTACTGGAGCATTACATGAGGACAAAATTAATGTACCAGCAAAAGGATGGCACGAAGTTGACGGAAATAAAATTATGATTGGTCATCCGTCAACTGACTGTCATTGGAACTTTGCAAACAAAATAATTAAACCTTGGATCGAAAATGGTTAAAAAATATTTTCACGAGGAATGGGCTAAAGAAGAAGAAGCATTAAAAATAAGTTTGGAAGTATCTAGAAGAAATAAAAT